>Ga0247733_1000059_pt1 | contig 178231 bp, 143 predicted proteins | sample UWRJL043104R2_FD_180932 | JGI IMG/M metagenome (GOLD analysis project Ga0247733, IMG submission 180932) | Plant litter microbial communities from Arlington Agricultural Research Station in Wisconsin, United States - UWRJ-L043-104R-2 | ecosystem: Environmental > Terrestrial > Plant litter >... | reverse complement strand
GTCCTGCGCTGTCATCTCGTGCAGATCAAGATCCTGGAGAACCACCAGAACGGGAAGGATACGCATCTGAGGGGACTGCAGATTTTCGCAAGGGATAATGAGAGGGAGGGGAGGAAGGCGATGGTGTCTGTGGGCATGGGAGGGAGGAATGGTGATGGGAAGGGAGAGGACTCCGGGGCGGTGGGTGGTGGGGGGAAGGAGAGGAGGAGGATGGGTGGGTTGACTAGGAGTGAGTGGATGGGGGAGGCATCGATACGGTGATTTGTATATCCGGCTTTTGCACATCTGGTAGGCGAGGGTACCGTACTCAGACTATGAGGCCAACATCCTCGTAGCAGACAGGAATGACGCCATGCATGAAAGAGTATTATAAAGATTGAATTATTTAATAAAGTCCCATTACAAACTAGCCCAAAGCCCATTGCTTCTCTTGCGAGATCCTCTGCACCTCCCAGGCTGTTAGAAACCCATACATCTATATACCATTTTGTTGCCAGCGCCGACGCTATGCATACGTGTACAAGAAGGGAGAACGAAAAAGCCCGCCCATCCCCATCGACTCCAAGTACACTGTACCAGGAGGATGATCGTGATGGGGCTACTACCGCCTAGCAGTCTGCGCAGTCTTTGTGAAAGATAAACTCCAATCCTAAATCTCACCACGCCCTTCCAGCGCGCCGGAGCCCATCCGTCGCGACGCTTGTTAAAGTAGGAAATCTTAGAACCACTTGGTCTCATCTATGCCTTCAAGTCCGCGTCCACCTCTTTCTTCACCATCTTCGCATTTCCCACCTTCGCCTTCTCAGCGTTGTCTACCTTTGCCTTCTCCGCCTTCTTCGCCTTCGTATTTTCCGCGTTCTCAGCCTTCTCCACCTTGGCAGCGTTGTCAGCCACCTTCTTAGCTACCTCCCTCGCCCTCGTCTTGGCCGCCTCGTCACCCTCACCAATCTTCTCAAGCTCCTGGCTGACCCTACCCTTAAAAGAGTCCACAAACTTCTTGTTCTCGGGCGAGAGCGAACCATGACGGTCCGCATTGGCGACCTTGGCAGTACGACCGCGGAGGGCAGAAGCGCCGTTCGAAAAGGCGCTGCTGAAGCCATCCTCAGCAGACTGGCCGAGCGACTCGAGTTCACGGTCGACACCGCGCATAGCGTCGCGGGTAGATTTGGCGAAAGCGTCGTGGCGAGTGGGTTTTTTGGTAGCTGGGGAGGTGCGCTTCAGGTATGATTTGAAGAAGAAGCGCATAAAGAGGACGGTGAGCGGGGCGAGGTAGATCATGTTGAGGTAGATAGCGAAGGCTTGACCGGAGGTGTCGACGCAGGGAACGTGTTGATATTCGGTGCGGTGCACGATGCGATCGACGGTCTTGTGGAAGAAATGATGCTGCGGTCGGTCCGTGACTGCTGCTCCTGCGTAAGAGACCGGAGAGGCCTGACCGGGCTGGAGGACGTTCTCAGCGAGACCTTCGTCGCCAGCTGCGCGGTAGACGAGCTTCTTGAGGAACGCAACGGCCGCGCCTGATGCAGGAGCAAGAGCGGCAGAGCTGGTTACCGAGGAAGCGGCGGATGCGATCGAAGTGCCGTTCAAGCTGGACATGACCTTCTCCGTAACTGAGTATGCAACAGAGACTGGGACCGTGTATGAGACGAAAAGATGGCAGGCAGCGAACACGACGCCGACAAGGAATTGTGTGATCTGCATGGTCGTGAGAGTGCGCTTAATGCCCTGCGGGACGCGGAATCCAAGGGCAGAGACGGTGTAGTACGTGTACTGGAGCAACGTTAGCGTAGCGCGCGCAGCAGCTTACGGAGCACTTACCATCATAGCATGGATTCCAGAGTTGTAGATAACGAACAGCCAGATGGGAGAGGACATGTAGCGCATACCAGACCACATGCTCAGCATGGCGCCGGCGTGGTGGTACGTCTGGAGAGTGGTGCTGCGTTTGCCCTTCATGATGATGATGGCAGTATCGATAACCTCGTAGAACTTGGAGAGGTAGAACCACCATCCCCACCACGCAAGACCCTCGTTCCAGATCCTGCCGACATCGGTAGAGTCAGGGAGCCCGGAAGCAGCCAAAGTGATCAGCGAGTTCTTGCTCTCCCAGGCACTGGCATGCGGGTTGTAGGCCACAGCATCGCCGAGTCCGCGCGGTCCGTGCATCTTGCAGAGAGCGTCCACAGTTCCGACGACAGAGTTGGGTTCAGAGTAGTGGGGAAACGACTGCTTGAGAGTGCGGAACATGGCAACGCAGGTGACGGCCGAGTAGACCGCTAGGAAGACATTGTGGAAAATGACAAAGGCGAAGAAGGGTCGTGTCTTGCTGACGGCCCACGCCTTGTTTCCATTTTTGCGGTTCCACGAGTTCAGAGTGATAACGGTGGAGGCGTATACGATGGCGATGGTCAAAGGCACGTACGGGGACAGAACGGCGTTGTAGGTGGTGCCATCGATGGGGAACGGACTCCTCCAGGTGCCGTATTCAGCGGGCGGCGGGATCGCTGGCGGTGCTGCGTCCGGTGGGAACTTGAAGACAGCCCACGAGGGCAGTTCGCCCGGGTATAGACTTGGTCCTGCGGCCGACATGGTGATTGCGGCGTATTGATATCGCGAAGAATGCGGAGAGGGTAGCAGGGACGAGCAGAGTTCCGCAATCGGAGGAGGTGGTTTGCGAAGAGTGTTGAGCGTCAATGGCTCGGACGGTGCACAATTCTATCACGTAGCTGTCAGCACATCTGCGTCGGCCTCGTTTTCTGCGCCGTAGAGGGACATACGCTCTTTGTTGAGCCTCGCACGCAGGTTGTTGCCGGGGCTGATGGCGTGCGGCAAGAGGGCAGGATTGGGTTGAGGGTGTAGGATGGCAAAGGGAAAGGCCACAAGGTGCTGCAGCCGTTGTTTTGAGGGATGACGATTGACCGCTACCAAGGAAAAAAGGACAAAACGTCTGGGTGATGGAAATTTACGACAGGCACCGTGCTTGGCGCCCCGCGATTGGTCACACCCTGTCGACCGAGGCTGCGGAGGGCTCTCGCGAATGGCTACGGGGCACAAGCGCCCCGATCCACCCACGTAGCCTTATCCCACCCGTTCCAACCGTGCCATTCCGACGCTCTATGCCCATTCCGACGCCCATCTAGCCTGAAGAGATTCGCAAGCCTCGCCTGGAGACGTCCAGGCCACGGAGCACCAGCAGCTTCAGGCAAGTGACTGCCACGCCGGCACCTCGCCGCTCGCGTGCCGTCAATCAATTACCAAAGAGGCCGCAGGGATACGGAACCTTGAACTCGGGGAACCGCCCCGGACACCTTGTACAGTTTGTTGACCTCTAGCGACGTGTTGATATCAAATCCCTCTTAGCATCGCTCAACGCATGCACCTACGGTATCGTCTCTTCCGCGGCAAAGCGGGCGCAATGCGTGCGTCGGCGGCGCACGCGTCATTTGCCCAACAGAACGGAAGCGCGGCTTCTGACTTGCATCGGACTAGTTGCCCGAGAACTCAAAGGACCATTGCGATGTGAGATCGGTGAAAGAAAGACCGCATGTGTAGGACACTCTGGCGGGGTATACATTGAATGACTACAGGGTTGGGGAATCTAACTACGCCACCCGAACGCTAGAATTTCGGTTTGCTGCTCAAGGGGATAGGTGGCGGATCCCCGGTGAGCTCTCTCTTTTTTGGCGGCGGGGGAGGCGCAGGCTTCTTAAATGCTCTGCCTTGTGTAGGTGATTGTGGAGGCGGGGGCGTCGACGACGACGACGATGACGCAAGGCCGTTCACCTTGTTGGCGATGCCAAACTTCTGGTTGAGGCTGCTGGCTGTCCGCAATCCTGTTGCCGCCTGCTCCCCGTGTCTTTGCCGGAAATTGTTGGCTGTCGAGGCAGCGCTTCTTGCGTCGGAGAGCGTAACCTTGGACGGATCCTCGCGCAAATTGCCAGCAGTCTTGAGCGCCGCTTGCTTCTCAGCCCAGGTCGTGCCAGTCTTGGGAAGTACGGGCGACGGCGCTGACGGTTCAGCGTTTTGCTGCGGTCGACGTGTTGGTTCCGCAACTGGAGGAGCAGGAGCAAGCACACGCGTACGTGGAGGCGGCGGCGGAGTTTGACGAGGAGGTACGGGCGGCGAAGCGTTGCGGCCGATTCCAAACCCAGGCACTGATACTCCAGCTCCTGCGAGCCGGCCCATCGCCCCTTGATTGAGCTCGCCTTGCAAAACGTTATCGTCCTGCGCTGTCTCACTATACGGCGGCGGAGGGGCGGGGGTATGGGCATCTGGGTACTCGTTCTGCCGTGGAGGTAGCCTCGGTGGCAGCGATGGCTTCGGTCTTGCGGGTATTGCTGTGCTTGGTGACGAGGCCTGACTGGGTCGGAACGCAGGTGGCTTTGGCAAATGCGCCGTGTTCAACCCCGATGTATCTGCCCGGTATGGCGCTGGAGGCGGCCTGTTCGCTTCCTCTTCTTGAGCTTGCTGCTGTCTCTGCGATGCGGAGCCCGCGACTGGCGCTCCAAGTCGGCTGCCATCCGTAGGAACTGAGCTTGAGCCTCCAGGAACGCGTTTGGGGGGCGGCGCAAACGATGCGGGATCTTTCAGGCTCGAGAGAGGTGCCGACTGGTGCTCGTAGGCGGCCTCGGTGGAACCAGGTTGCTTTCCCTTGCCCACCCATCCTGCCTGCTTCAAAGTTACTCAAAGCGGGGATTGTCGGAAGTGCACAGAGTCGTACCACTGTATTGATTCCTTTGCTTTCACCCCTCCAGCTCTCCTTCCCTCCGTCCTTTCCCTTTGGATGCCATCCCTTTTTGGCGAGGTCTTTTAAGCCGCTCATGGTGGCCGCAGATGTCTGAGAGTCTTCATCGTGAATGCTTGACTAAAGAAAGACGGGACGCGGCCGATGACGCTAGCCAAGCCATGTGAATGGGCTTACTCAGCCACCATCCACGTGCCACCACCATTATTCAACATTGAATGTTGAATTACTAGTCCGTTGACCACGCGCAAAGGACGACCAAGGTTATGAATCTCGGTTGCGCCTGGGGTATCAAGGGACTATGTTAACCGGGGCATGAGGAGTGCCACCATTAGCATGTCGCTACCTGCCCGTACTCGGCAATGCAATCATCACGATATTGATCAAGTACTAAGCAGCATCCCGCATGGATCTTGCTGATGTTTTAAAACCGCATCGCAAGCCTTAGATGGCTTCGAGAGCACTTCCGCAGTTGCAAAAGTAGTGCTCAGAGTAGCGAAAATGACCCCAACAGACTCAAGTCCTGCAATTAGCATCATCTTGAAACGATTCAAGTATCCTAAAAATGCATCTACTCAGTGTATAAGTGATTGCAGGTCCGCGTCCATTCCTCCATACTTTCATTAGCATCTCTCGACTTTCTTTTCTACCACTCATTCTACCTGCTGCGTTCACTGTTAACATCTACGACAGGAGGCTGTCACTTCCACTCCTCCATACCGCAGCTACTGCCGTGCATTCCACTTGGTCCAAATCATCTCTTGAGAAGTATGTCGATGTGCTCGAGCTAGCTGTTCCAGTTGTGCCTGTGGTCGGCGCAGAGTTCATTGGAAGCCCTCACCATCACAGGACGCCGTTTGCTGTCACGTGGCTGTATATCCTTCATCGTGCAGTTCGCCTCCTTCACACTCACTGATTGGATTTCGCAAGTCACTCCAGATGGCACGAGTGCCTACACTGTTTCCCACGTGGACGCCAAAGGCTCGGTAATCAAAAGCCCCTCTTTCTAACAACACTACGGCCATATTTTCGGCATCGCTTTACCTTCCTCCAAAGAAATTCCTTTCGCGAGTGTATGCGCATCGCATCCAACGAGAAGGACACAGAAGCCAATGAGGGTTAGCACCCGCCTGTGGATGAGAAGAGACCATCGGAGATGTTTGTTGCTGAAGTTTTTGGCGGTACTTGCGGCTCCTGTAGTGACATGGCTCGTCTTGGGGCTGCGGAGTTCGTATTTGCTCGCGTGGATGACCAGGCCTGCTGGTGATGATACTGAAGACAACAGTTCAAGAACTAAGATGACCTAGGCGACGCACCAAGAGATGTCACGCACTTCAAGACCGACATCGACTGCTTCAATGCCCACGTCGCTACCTTCGCCCGGTCCAACGCTCTCGTGACATGGGAAGAGTCCACTGTGGCCGGCTACAACACGGTGGAATGCGAATCAAGCACGTATACCGGCACTCGTTTCTAGATAATGGACTTATCCGGGGACGTGCAGGGCGAGCCGATCGTATCCAAGGACGTCGTATCTGGCGACATCGCTCGGATCGGACCGAAGCTCTGCTGGCCGTACATGAACATGACGTGGGACTCGGACGAGAACCCAGGATCTATAGCTTATGGTCCTAATGGCGCTTGGGCGGACCAGTGGGATCCGTACACGCCCATCAAGATGCTGAAGATGTCGATTGCGTGTATTGCGACAGATGGGTCCAGTGCTGGCAGTCCGGGTGCGACATCAAGCTCAGCTCTCAAAGATGCGGTGACCGCTTCGCTTTCCTCGGCTGCGACACTGACGCAGACAGTGTCGATCGAGCAGCTTCCAGGTCCTACTGAGCAAGCGGCCACGGTTGCTACTGTCTCGCTGTCGCAGTTTGCATCTGGCTCGTATGTTGATGCGGTCCCTACTGCTTTTGTTACTGTGACTAGAACTGCTTCAGCGACGGTGGAGAGCTGCACTCAAGGCTAGGCATGGAGATATCGGCAGGTCAAGCCAACGAGTGAGCAGCTGGGCTGTACGGTGTAGATGAGTTGTGGCAGCATTGCTCCTCTTCTTGTATCTAGGCCAATAGAGTTGATCGGTTTGCAGTTGAGGGTTGCAACTTAGGAAGGCGGAGCCGAAGCACAGCAAGGGTGGTGGTACTAGTATCACTCAATAGACCATCAGCGTTGCGTCACAGCACTTATTACTGCAACACTTCATCCATTCTAAGCCTCTGTACAGTACACCAAATACCGCAAAGCCACACCTCATCGCGATGTGACTTTGCGCTGGAATCTCAACCATGGTTAAACAGTTATCCATCGCGACAAGCGGAAATGAAAATGTACCGAAGCGGGAAATGCACCTACAAATGTGTAGCGCACGGGCGATTGGACCAAGGCATCGCTTTCCGAAACAATGGGTTCCGTCCATGCATGTGCGGGACCGAAGGGTCAGCTTTTGCGCGAAAGAGACATCCCCGGACCCCATTGTTGCTTACAAGCTGCTTACTGCCCAATCCAATAGACTGGCTAATGCGAGGATCGGCGGCGTGAGGTGAGATAAGGTAACGTTCAACAACTTGCGCATTGGACGAAGGACAAGGACAACATCTGCCGATCTTCAAACCCGAAGAAAGGACAGGGACAAGGACGTATTTAGAAATACCATGGCAGGCCGAGACCCATCGCGAAGTCTGGAGTAGCTCTGAACTCTTCGGTTGGCATCTGGTACCGAGCCAGGGCGAATCAGATCGCCGCTGGCTACCTTCCCGAAGAAGCGGGGGTGCTAGGTGCTAGGGAATCCCGCTATCCGCATCGCGAGACTCGCGAGAGGCTGTGCCAGCCACCAGTGAGCACCGCTAGCAACTAACCAACTATCTTCCGCCCCAACTCGTTGGCGCACGGAGGCTGAGCTGGTCAGGGTAATCGTGTGATCTGCGCCGAGCGCTGCAAATTCCCAGCTCCTCTCTGCCCTTTTCCGGATCTTTCTTTCTCGCGCTCGGGAATCACCTCCCTCACCTCACCTCCGCCCGCTCACTCGCTCACTCGCTCACCCTCGAACAGATTCTGAATGTTGAGAGTGTGTGGGGTTTTTGGCCGGCCGTAGTCTTGTATATCGTTCTGCCGTCATCGATAGGCCGTGTTTTCCGGGGTAGTCGACTGAAAGCTGATTGCTTGCCTGCCACCTTGCGCCCACAGTCGGCCGGCCCCACTCGCTAGCCACTACCACGAGAAGGCGGAGTCAGCACTCATTCACCACCAGGAGGAATTGCACTGGTAACTACTGCTGAAGCGTAAGGAATCCTACACGAGTGCGCGACCAGGAGGACAACCATATTCATCAGTGTGCTCCAGCCTCTGCCGCGGAACCAGTGCTCCCATCTGGTGTCAGACGGGACGGGTTTCTCGACCACAGCGCCGACGCCGCCATGACCGGACCATGGCAAGCAGCACGACATAACGAGGAAAAAGACGATTCTTCTCAATGGAAGTCCGCATCGATGGACGGTGATCAGGCGGGCTTCCCCAAGTCCTCAATCTCAGGCGTAGGCCACAATCCGACCGTGACCGACATCGAACCCGGCGGCATAGTGTCTATGCCCACAGTCTCTGTCCTCCCTCCGAAGTGGCCACCATTACAATTAACCACGCTCTCAAAATCGACAAAATCAAACACCGCCATGCATGAGTACTCTGGCTCACCCACGCCGAACCCTCTCTCCACGGGCGACTATACATCATCTTCACCCACGGGCGCCAACGGCTATCCGCATAAGCAGCCCGGCTCAAAGGACCATCCACCCACCAGCGTGAAAGTCATGGTGCCCATCGTGCTCGCAGCCATCATTGGCGCACTTATCTTCTTCTGCATGCGAAAGCGTAAGAAGCAAAAGCAGATTGCCGCCGCCCAAGCCGCCGCCCAAGAGATGAAGGCTAGGAATCCCACCGTCCACCCATATGTATCGTCGTCACTTCCCACGCCTCGCCCACTATCCCGATCAACCCCTTCCACGAACCCATCGCCCACATCACCAACAATACCTCAACCCGTCATTCTAGGCCCAATATCAGGCTCCAACAGCAATTACTTCACCGGCATCGACACATCCGACGTCGTGTCCGTACGGTCGAGCGAGCGCACCGGCTTGGGAAATCCTTTCGCAGACAGTAACAGTCTTAACGAAGAACCGCCTCCACCGTACTATCCCCGCAGTATCGCCCCGTTATCGCGCGACACTAGTCTTCGCGTGTCCCAACCGCCACCCCCCGCGTGGTCGCAGACGGAGTTGATAACGACTGCGGGGCAGCCGGTGCGATCGCCGTTCGACGACCCGACAGATGACGATGCGGTATCGGTCGTGTCGGAGCCTACAGCGCGGCAGGATAGGGATGATCTAAGCGCCGTGTCGGATCTGTCGTATCAGCAGGATCCTGTAGTGGAGAGACCGAGTGTATGAGCGAATATCCTATCCTCTTTTGCTTATTAGCTATAATTTTCCCTGTATATATTCTGCTTGGTGGTAGTGGAGAGAAATCGGGCATGGGACGCATTCCTTATGGCGTGGGTATGCAGCTGAGCTGGGCGAAAAGGTTCTTTCGTATTGTGCTGCAAGGTTACATATTGCTGCTCTCAGCACACGGCGTTTACAACTCGATATCGAACTCGAACGTCTCTAATGGGAAGTTGACGATCTGCCGTTCCGTTTCTTTTTGAACGAGCTCGTGGCCTCGGAGCATGAACACGGAAGCTTATATATAGCACACGACGTCAATGCAAACATGAACAAACCGTATCACCCCGCATGATTCCACCAAACGAAACTAGATCTGGTACCGAGGGTGTAGCTTTCGTATAGTTCGTGTAGAGCAAGGATTTATTTGTAACGACCCCTCGCATGGCGCATGGCCCCAAAAAGGGGCCGTGGGGTGCAATGGGCGAATGTTAGGGCTGGGCTGGTAGAATGACGACTAGGGAGGTTCCTGGTCGAGTAATTGCGTGCTAGCTTGCTTGCTTGTTCGGTGGACAAGATGGCGAGATCGTCTTCAGCTGCTTGTGGTCTGGCTGATTGCCGGTGGCTGCACACTTTGGAGGAATGTGAGGGTTTGTGTTTGGGCTGCTGCGTACCTTGCATTGAGGTAGTGGTCGTTAGCGAGGTTGTGTAATTTCGATCGGATGCTAATCGATACTAGGGTACCACAGCATGGGATAATTGTTGGGTTTTTTATGGGCCCATGCCGAGGAGGTGGGAATTGCGCCTGGCGGTGGTATGAAACAAAGGCTTCTTTTTTCTTGAACTTGTCTCTTGTACTTGATCGCGGCGGTGGCGATAAGATGGGGTTTGGAATTGCGATGCCGACTCGTCCATCCACTCGGCCTCGAGGCTCGATACAGCGAGCCAGGACTGGGCCGGCTTCAGGCAAATGGCGGCCGGCGATGCTGCCCTTGCAAGGAATACGTCAGAAAAGCCCCCCGCACTTGATTGGCGGCATTGGGTGAATTTCCAGATGCGCAGGCTCGCTTGGGGGCGCATGGATACAAGGCATAAGACAGGCAGATTGCCAGACTGCCAGCTGGCACGGCTCCGGGCAGAGCGCTCGTCGTGATAGGTGCCCATTTGCTGCTTCGAGGGGGCGGTGACGTTGGGCTCTTCAGGAGTGCAGGTCGAGCTGTCGAGGTGTCGAGCTATCGTGCTGCTATCCGCAGACGGGCCAGGCGTTTGCACGAGGAGCGGCGAGGGCTGGCGGGCTGAGTGGTTGTCGACGGTCCGCGCGGAACAGAGGTCGAACGGTTCCTTTTAGCGGCTGCTGGGCAGGTCGACCATTCACGTCGCACGTCGCCATGCAATTCATCATCCCGCCGCGATCCTCTTCAGCCCTCCATGCTGCTGCGTGCCGTTGCAATCTAGCATATCGCTGTCCGCGCCGTACAATACGCTGGGCGCCCGCTAGCACCTTGGCCTGGCCTGGCTGGCCTCTCACGCGTCGACCATGGCGTATGTACGGCGATGCTCTCCTCCGCTGACTCCTCGCCCGTCTGGTCTGTCCACTACGCTTCTTACTATCCCCTGCCAATAATGAAGCTGCTGCCACTGCATCCCCGCGAGCATGCCCCGGTGCGGCGCGGTACCTGATCGCCTGCGTCCAGCGCCCTAGGCCGAATTCCTGTGTCGCCGGGCCACCGTCGGTACGTCCAATTATTCATCGTTGCAAGCTCGCAGCAAGTGCTGTGCCTTCGCTCCCGGAGCCCCACTGCCCTGGTTACGTGCAGAAAACCCTCCTGTCGTTCCATCATTCCACAACCGGCCTGCCTGCCTGCCAGAAAGCCTACCGTGCTAGGTGCCCGACCCCTCTGGCGTGCAGACGTTGCCGTGCGAGCCCCTTCCTGTCCCTACTACTACTCTGTACCTGCATCCTCGTCCCACACCACCCACCCCGGCTCTTCCTCTTCGAGCGTCACAGAGGTACCACCGCTGCCTGCCCTTTCTCTAATTGCGTCAAGGAAGACACCACGGCCTTCTGTTACAGCGCCCCGTCCGCTCTCTCCCCGCCGCCGCGAAGCCCTCCTCTCCTCCACCTCCACCGCTTTATATCGCCCACCACCTAAGCTCGGTGGCACCTACACTATCTCACTGGCACTGCTATGAGTTTGGATCAGCATATATATGGGTATGAGCTCCCTCCCGCTTCAAGCTTCAGGTGCCCCGCCGGCCTCGAGGGCATGACGCTTGGGACCGCGTGCAACGAGCTCAGAGGGAACATGTGTGCGCTCTCAATGGCTTACTGCCTGCGTGCTCTGCAAAATCTGTCAGATGGACCACTCGATTGAGGTTAGGACCAGGCAGAGGCAGGCAGCACCGCACGGTTGCCGTTCTGAAGCTCCTTGCACCCGGTCCCGAGCTCCCCTCAAAACTACATTCCAGCACCAGTCAAACTTTCTTCTCTAGCAACATGGAAGCTCTCAACCCCCCACCGGGTACATGTTTTTCTTCTCCCGTCTGATTTCAAGATTTCGTTTTTGTCTCCACTTGGGTTTAGCGAATCCTCCACTTTGGCCTGTTTCAAAGCTAACAGGCGCCTGCTGTCAGATCAACGGATTGGCACCTGCCCAGTCCCTCTTCCACCCCAAAGTCCGCCACCTTTCCAAACTCGGCACTGAAGACACCCAAGACTGAGGCTTTTCCTCAGTCGCACTTCCTCGACGCCTGGTCGACGCCTCGAGTCAATGGGCACCAGGACCCCGCCCCGGCGCCGTCCTTTATCCTCTCGACACCCAGAGAACGACCGTCGACTGCAAACAGTCAATCGCTCCGCACCCCCGAAGACCCCGAGTTTCATGTCAACTACCTTGCTGCGAGCAACCTTCCACTGCCTCCTGTCGAGCCTGCACGGAGGCTCTCGTCCTCGCCTGACCCACATTTGGCAAAACACACTGGCGTGACCCTGCGCGAGCACCCGTCAGCTCGGCCCCGGCCGCACAGCATGGACACTTCGCAGATGCAGACACCGCCTCCGACGAGAGATGCTACGTCGAGGCGGAACTTTCGCCAAAACGCAGGTTATGAGTTCAGCACACCGGACACCGTAGTTGGGCGGACACCCGGGCCAATGCCGCCATCCGAGGGGCTCTTCAATCAAACCCCCTTTGGCTTTCCACATCTTCAATTCTCGCCGGATATGCTGCAGTTCCAAAATACAGGCCCAATGTCGGCACCGCCGCTGCCTCACTCTCGGTTATTCTGGGATCAGCCTAATGACGGCAGCCAAATGGATGTTGACATACCCCTCGTATCTGACCCGTTCGGTCCGACCCCGCACAAGTTTGACGGAAACATGAATTGGCCGACCTTCCACACCCCTGCCAATAATCAGATGCAACCGCAGAGTTTCCAAGGCATGCATGGCATGTCGTCTCCAGGGCCTGGACCTTCCTTTTCCACAAGCAACGCCGGAGATGGCAATTCGAGATCAAATCCATTCGTCTCCACGTCCGGTGGTGTCGACCCTAGCATGCTGTTTAGCTTTTCGAGCCCCGGCCCAGCCACTACATCGTTTGACAGCCTTACGCAGATCGCCCACAAGCCGGTCGACAATCGACAACCATATGAAACCCAACTCAGGGATTCGATGCGTGAGAGAGAAATGGCTAAGAAGGCAAAGAGCCAACACTCTCGCACCAGCACCAATTCGTCTTCGGCATCCTTTGAGCCTGCCAAGACTGGTCTGCAGCGAAGCAACACCGACAGTGGCTTTAGAAAGAGCCGGCCGTCTTCGATGGAGTCACGGTCGTCGGGAGGGCCTCCCCCTTTCAACGTACCCCGTCGATCATCACCCTTGAAGCGGCAGAGCAACGGTTCCCTCACGGCCATACCGGAGGTTCGAAGACCAAAGACCCGCCTCATCATAGATGAAACGGGCAGAGCTCGGACTGAGACTGTACCTGCTGATGAAGGCGATGAATTAAGTGGTAGTATGGAGCCTCAGAAAGACATACGACGGCAGTACCCCGGGCTGTGGGCCGATGACGAGAGTGACTCGGAGACAGAGGAGCCAATCACTCTCAGCCGCAATGCATCGTTCAATATGCCTCAACGGCGCTCTTCGAAGCACGGGAGGAGCGACAGCAATGAGCTCACTCGTTCCAACTCGTTCAAGGTCCCAAGGCCTTCTATGCCGTCATCAGGCGTCTTTGACAGGGCTCCTTTCGAGACCCTTCGTCCTCAGAGAAGAGTTGCGGACAATGCACACCGGAGGTTCAGCATGATGGACTTTCCCACCTCCTTTGGCGACATCAAGGAGAATGAGGATCAGGTGGTGTCGGACTCTCCTGGAGACGCCCTGGGTGCGCTAAAGAAGGTCGTTGAGGGTCGGCAGAAGAGAGTTGGTACGATGATTAGCGTCGTTGTCTCTTCCCTTGCTAATACAAATAGATCGCTCTGCCCAGAACACTCTTAAAGCGCACAACCAGCGCTGGGCTCAGGCCAATGCCGACATGGCTCAGGCCAACGCCGCCTCTTTTGACCCTTTCAACAACTCTTTTATCGCGTCGCCGGCGAATAGCGCTACCACGCCATCGACCGACCGTAGCAGCATGTCAGGGGACAGCACCCGCTGCGTCTGCAACGGCGGAGATGATGGTCGCTCCATGGTTCAGTGCGAGTCATGCAACAAGTGGCTGCACATGGGCTGCGTCGGGCTGAATGGACACAACCTACCTCCCGTCTACGTCTGCATATTCTGCACAGGTAACACACCCATCGCACGAGGGGGGCGTATTAGGGGGCCCATACCGGCGCCCTTTGACTCGCCGCTCAACCACAAGTCTGCGTACAGACGATGAACACCCGACTTCGTATTATGATCATTATCGACCCGCACGCAATTTGGCCTCAAACATTCCGCCTTCGATACCCGAGGCCTCTCCTACGTCCACATTTCCTTTTAGCATATGCGACTTCCTTTACCGTCCCGCATCTCGAATTTTGTCCAGCGTTGATTGAGCAAGCAAACAAGCATTCATACACCTGCATACACCCTCACCGGTATAACTTCGCGCCAGTCCCTACAATACTACGTCGCCATTAATGGACTCCGACCGACCCCCTTATCGCCGACCCCAACAAACCGTAATCAAAGCCTCACCTACTCGAACGATATTACCGCTGGCTCAGGAAATTTCCTCGGGTGGGGCACGTTAATAACTCTCCTTGCAAGGGGATGGGTGAGACGGTCGGGAGTAATGCTGACGAGCTCACGTTTTTCCTTACGCTGTTTGGTGTTTCCTTTTAGCTTCTTGACGCTCCTTTATGAATATTATGTGATGAGATGAGACTGGAAATCTAATGAGTGCTCTGGATATGGAGCAGAGGCTCCGGTGGATTGGATGTTAGGAGGATGGTTGGAGAGGGTGAGTGGTGCTGGATGGGGTGTGTAGATATGCTTGTAAGAGAATCTGAGAATCATCTACGTAGCTTATTTGCTGGAATTCCTTCCTCGTGAAGATGCTTGCTCCTTCCTCCTCATGCTGCAGTTCCAAGCTTGAATCTGAAGCCTGCGACTACCCGTACCAAAGAGGAAAAGGATCTTACACAAAGAGAGACTGCGCAAACATTTTTGTCGTGTGTTTAGATCGGCGCAATCGATGTTTCTCCTCCGCACATAACCTGTCTACAGCCACAAAAATTACATCTGGCGCCGGCCTACATACACAACGCACGGCTACACCTAATCCTCCAGAGCAAAAAGAGAGCCTCAGGCGGCAAAAAAACGACGCTCATGGGGCTCGAACCCACAACCTTTGGTGAACATTCGATATTACCGAAAACCAACGCGCTACCATTGCGCCAAAGCGCCATGGAGTGGTTTTCTTAATCGCAAAGGACTTAGAAGATGAGGATTTTGGGACGGTAAATAGTATATAACCGGCGTTTGTGGACGACAAATGGGGCAAGGAAGAACGAGAAGTGGATTCGGTCAAAAACATTGGTGTGTTTAGTCGAGATTTAGGGCGGATGAGTGGGGTGGGGTGGAATATGGTGGGTGCGGGGTTGTGTTGGGCGATGTCGGGCGGGTTCGGCGAGGTGGGCTAGGTCTCTGAGATTGGGAGTCTTATGTCAAAGAAGATGTGAATATGGGGCTTTGGGGCTTTTGCACGAGGGGTCTTGATGAATTCCCGTTCAAATTTCCCGCAATCGGAAGTGGTGGAGCGCATACAGACTAGGATTAGGTACATTCTATAGGATGTTTCATGGCCATTGGCTTTCTTGCGAATGCTGATATGTATCGTAAAGTATTCGTAAAGTATACTCCGTGGCTCTGCGTGCTTTGGTTAGGTGAATTGTCTGCATTTTCCTTTTGTCCCTAGAACGGAACGAGGGGTTTGTCTAAGGTGGCGAGGGCTAGAATGATCAATGTGCGAACGGGTTGGTGGCTCCGTTGACTCATACAATTGAATAGCATGGTATGGTATCACCATGTCTACTTAACGTGCTATCTATACTATATATCTTAACAGGCCCAGGACAGCATCCGCTCATCCGACGCAAAACAACCCTGTGCACAGCAGTTACCCAACGACTAGCAAAAGCATTGAACACTAATTCCCCCTTCGCACACCCCACTCTACATCATCCCCGACGAACCCATGGCATTCCCACTGCCGGCAGTAGTATACGCCCACGAGGGATTCAGAGTCCTCAAGTCAACCTCTCCCCCTCTATTCTCGAAAAGTCCATAGTAGCCTCCTAACTCGGTATACTCGTTTTCCGTGTACTCGCTCGTCATGAAAGCCGTTGCTGACATGTAGCTGGGCTGCTGCTCGAACATCGTCGCTTGGTTGAAGGGGTGGGCGGATTGTGGGACGCTGGGCTCTTGGTGGAAGGTGTGTGATGCATTAGTGGTGTTGATCCTACCACCGGTACCCGGCCATGTCGAATCGTACCCTGAGTCAGGAGAGCCTTCAGCGTTCTGTTCGAACTTGAGTTGTTCTGTGACTTCGGAGAGGGCAGGCATTGTCATGAACTCTGGATCCATGCCCGCGATAGACTCGAAGCCTCGGAAGGGTATATCGGCTGTTGGCAAGTTCGTTTGCGGAACTGGGTCGGAGGCGATTCTAGATCCGCTCTCTAGGGCCGGAATTAGCGCGACGTTCGCGGTCCCTACATTCGATGGTGTCTGGGTGGTTTGGAACATGGTGATGAGCTGTGACTGGCACTCGCGAACGATGTCCACGAGACGCTCTTTGAGCTTATCCTCTAGCGGCTGCGCTTCTTCTTCGACGGCTACTTCGAGTGTTCTGCGGACGAGTCGTGGTAGTTCGAGGCGTGAGAATTCTTGGAAGCGCGCGACGTTTGACGGTTCGCCTGCTTGGCCGGTATTGCAGGGTTGATACTCAATATCTATAGCGGTTAGCCAATAGCCCTTCACTGTAGTACAGCTCACTTACAAGGCGACGGCATAGCTTCCTCGACATCGTCAGGGAAGAGAATACGATAGACACCCTTCCACTTGTCTTCCTCGCTCTGGTATACCAAGCTGCGCTTCTTACTCTTGAGCTTGCGTTCCTGGTCTTTGTCGAACCCTTCCGGCGGTACTTGTTCCCGTATCTCGCAGCCCCGGGTATCTCTCTGATGTTCACGAAGTGTTGGTTCGTTGGGAAACGTGGAACAGCAACGATGGCATTGGATAGGAAGGAGGTGGCGACGGTAGAGGTGCTCCCTAGTCCTGATTAGCATGCTGCTCTTGCTCAGTGTTAAGGACTTTCATGGTCCTGAAGTACTTCTCTGGAGCACTGCTGTGTGGATTGCAACTTACTTGAGTCTCGCAACCGTGATGAACCCAGGATCTCGGCACGATGTGTATGTCTGATGGCGACCGGGGTTACGCTTGTAGTACGGGCAAGCAAACCGCAGCTCGGGCACGGGCTGCTTCCCACTCGTGGATTTCGGATCAGGTCTCCTTCGTTTATGTGGATCGTCGCCGTTCTCGTTCGGCGGTGGAGTACTACCCCCGCTCAAACTCCGTTTTCTGGAGATAAACGATGAACTAGAGTATGTTGATGAACCGCTTGAGCCTACGTAGCCTCCTGTACCGCTCGAGCTGCCGCCACCATGCGTGCGCAACATCTTTTCGAAGATGCGATGGAACTCGACCATGATAGCATCAACTAGCTGTGTCTTGACTGGGGAGAGTAGCGGCCGTAGTCCATCCGCGTCGGGCTCACTGTACGGTGACCCTGATTCTTCTGTCCAATCTGTCTCTTCTTCGGACGACTTGGCCGCATCATCGTGGGACGATGTCAGGGAGAGACAGCGCGACGACGCGGTGAGCTCGGCGATATCCCTACTCTCGGCTGAGGAATCTTGTGCTTCATTCTTGATAATCATTTGTGGCGATGTGGCAGGCGATCGATAGATGTTCTCATCCAGTTCCTGGCGTTCATTCGGTTTCGAGATGGGGATGACGAGGTATTCCTCTACTGGCGAGACGACCGAGTCATTGCGGGGACTATTCTGAGTCTCAAACGAATCTCTAGGACTTAGGAAATGTTTTCTATGCTCTGCTGCATCAAAAGGCGTGCGATTACTAGTCACCTGACGTAGTACACACCCTCTGAGGTGTTCATAGAAGCCTTGTGCGTCGAAAGGCTCAGAGCAGAGCTGGCAGGTAGACACCAGCTGGCCTTCCGATGGCCGGCGAGGGTGTCTGATAGTACCTGTTCGATAGAGTTCCTCTCGCCGGGATAAAGGCACTTGCTCAACACCATGTGAACTGACAAGATGCCGTAGGAAGACATCGCAACGCCCAAAAGTGATGTCGACTGGCGCAGGCGGGCAAAACCCACAGACCATTACTCCCTTGAAGTGGGTGAGGGTATGTCGGACCCTGTCGTAAGCGCGTGCAAAGCCTTTTGTGTGGTACTCGCAAGCCGGGATGGGGCACTTTTCCGGGCGTTCGGCTTGATGCGTAAGCATGTGAGCGGCAAGATCTCTGAACATGCGCCCACATTCGGGGAGCGGGCACACTCCTCTATCCGATTGCTCGACTCCGTCCGGTCGATATGACCTCGCAGATCTTGTTGAAGAGTTGCGACTGCCGATTGTGCTCCCAGTAGTCATGCTTGGGCAATCGTAGTTTTGGACGTACTCGGCATCTTCGAGACGTCTATGAACAAAGCTCCAATCCGGAACGACAAGTGCCGCCTCGGAGTTTTCGAGATCATCTGGGAATATGACCCCGTCGTAGCTCTCTTTGTGTATGTCTAGTTCGTCAATGTCTTTGAGCTCTTGTGAGCCCTGGACACGATGGGTCGATAGAAGATTCTACTGGGCGTCAGCCTTAGATCACGCAGTCCACGATAATGCATGACGCATCCTAGCGCCTTACGCAGATAGACAGCTAAGGCGAGATCACGTATCGGTTCGAACATTCGATGAGGTCTTGAGTAGGGATGACTGGAAACAATACATACCAAGCTATCCTTCGCGCGAGCATCAGGCTTGCCATACCTCTTGAACTCCATCTGGAGGCTATCCAAAGGGCTTCTGCTGAGACGAAATCTGCGGGCGATATTTCCATTCGAGATGTCTAGCTCGTCCCAGGCTTCAGATTTTGATGGGGAGACCGCATCGTACGTGGGTGTTTCAGACGTCCACTCAATCTGGGGGAGTTGATTGACTGTTTCCATCCCTTCTCCCTTTCGTTCGCGCCGGACACGGTCCGCATAGCTTTCTTGGAGAACTGTCCGCATGGTGGAAGAATTGATAATTCGTAGCTTCGTCGGTTCAGTTTCCAAGCGCCGACGGGCCTCTTTTCCGCAAAGATAAAGAATAAGGTCTCTAAGATAGATACTCCTCAGCCGCCAAAGTGTGTGATACCAGAACACCCGAACTGCGGCACCATCACCATCTAAAAGGAACGCTCAAAATTCCACGTTCCCAGGCGAAAACGCATCGAAGGGATATACGCACACGCGCACCTCGCTCTAACTGGCCATCTTTTCTTAGCCTTCGTGCATGCCGGTGAGATCTGCAAGGTTAGCTTGGCCGTCAGCCAATCCGGCAGGCCCTGGTAGAGCAGCTGCATTGTGATTGGCTCCCGTAATACGAGAGAGTAGAACCCTACCCGAATGTCTTACCATTCAATAAACGCTATTGTTTCGAATTTATATTGTTTTGTAGGACGTGGAATACGTCGGACGCGTTGGAGAAGGACGGAATGGGTTTCGCATTTGGCCCGGATAGGCCATTGGCTAGCGGTTAGCAAAGGACGAAGGACTGAATACGGAGCGGAATTGAAGCTAAGTAACGCCAATTGGAAAAAGGTGCCTCGAATGACGACATCACGCCGACTGCAGGTTGCTCGACCCGAGGGTAGCTGCCTGGAGGATGCCTCTCTTGGCTGAACTCCGTGCTGCGTTTTGTAAGCGCGTTGGTTTCCCGAAGAGTATTCGGCCTCAAAATCAAGTCGCGAAGAAGACCTTGTATCTGACTGACATATCAGTGGCAAGCGCACGCCCTGGGTGTTACGCATGAAATACAGACGAGAAAGGTGTGAGCGTGAGGGCAAGAGTAGACGATGATGTGGGTGCCGGCACCAGCACAGACTTACTCAGCCACACAGCCACATTTGTGGCGCTGCCACTTCGAGAACGTCTGAATGTATTCAGCTATTATAGAGTCAAGTCCAAGCTTTTGACTCGAGGCTATTGCGGTGCTTCGTATAATATCCTTCTGTAGATTTCTCGTGTAGTGGTAAATCACAGTACCACCTAACATCGCACCGTAACTCACGCTTCTCAACTTGCAATGACAATGGATAACATGTAAGTTGATTCTGTCATTGAGGCACATATGTATCGCTCAAATCCATCGATGCTGAAAAAGCTCCGTACAGCTTCGGAATCGTATGGTGAGAGAGACCGGATCCTATGCCAATATCTCACCACTAGACCAATTGTTCCCTATTAAAATGCGAAGATTGATCTACCCGTACCAGCTCATCGCTATAGACCCGAGCCACCCCCGAACCATTCAATGAGCGCCCCGTGGCAACCTGAGGGAACTATAAAGAGTAGCACGATTCGTCGGGATTTCCAACCCTGTAATCACCTTACTGAACGTCCCTCGACCCGCCGAGATTGATTCGTCGACGACCGCGAGATCGATCCTAGCACCCCGAAGCCCTTCCGTTAGGAGTGGGCCCACTGAGGTAGCCATATCTTCTAGGCTCCACCCGCCACCTGCCGGCGACACAAGCTGAAAAGTAGAGAGTTTGAATAACCCGTCTCCTTTCCGAGCCTTGAGAAGCGTCTCCATCCAGAACACAGTGCGTCTGGACGGCAAAAGATGGTGAGTACGGCAGTCCTAGCGGTAGAAGCGGTGATGGAGTGTCCGCTAGCCCCTTGTACTCTGCCCATGCATGGTTGAATCCGAGCAACACATTTTCCGAGCAACATAATTTCCGAGACATACAGCTTTTGTAACATTTCGAATTGCTGAAGTCTTTGGTGCAGGTCCATTGCCTATGGAGTCTAGTGATACTTCGGTCAGAAAACCAGCTCTTAGATGTCGAACAAGTCGTGGGGTAGATATGAGATGATCATTCCTAGGTCAAACAGTCGATAAACGATTCCAGTGCCTGGACCATAGCTGAATCGGTCGCTGGCAATGCTGATAGTCAAGGACCGCAAATGAGACACCGTACGTAATATGTGTAATAAACCCACGACCAACGAGAAAGTTACATTCCTGTACTCGATGAGAAGGTCCCTCGGTTGCTCCAAACTCAAGTTGGTTACGCGTCCAATATCCCATGTAACTGCTCCCGTGCTAGAAAGCTCACTCGGTGGCAGGTTCAGAAAAGACGAGCTGCTTCAGTGATGGCGACTTCATCCAGCTTAGGCCCGGTTGGCCTCCGTAAAGGATCTTTGTCTCCAGGTTTGCAAGACCTCGGATAGTCTGTAAACCCTTCGTGATGTGGCAAGCTCGGCACCGATGACCTGCTGTCATAAGATGATGCCGGCGTATGTTTTCGGATTGTGGCAATAGCGATCGAGGCCCAGATCTACCAACACGTTATGGCCAGTACGTATACTGTGGTTAACTTCGACGTAGTGTCGCCCGTCGATCTGTGGTATGCCGATACCCAAGACCTTCAGCTCCGGCAAAGCCATCAATGAGAAGCCCGCCCGCGCCCTATCTGGAATGAAGACGTCCTTCCGTGCATCTTGCATCATTCCCAGCTCGAGTAGAAGCCCCCCGAAACCCTTGGTCTTGAAGAGGACATGCTGTTGGGATGTATCCAGTACTATTGAGACCAATTATGAGCTTGGTAAAGCTCATCGGGAGGAGTATCAGCATGAGTTGTTTTGCACGAGCGACCTCGCGAGCCAGCAACTCTAGCATTTTAGGCAACTCAGCTTAATTCACAGCATAGTGGACAGACACAGAGGCACGAGTCAGTTGTACGAGTCTGTCATACTCAGCTTTCATAGCGTTCCATACTGGACCTCCTTGGCGCTCATGGCCTCCACAGTATGATTGATCTAGACAACCCTACATCTGCGGAACCTGCTCAGTTCCTGATCCTGCCATGCGTGTGTAGTCCTGAGACGTCACATCATGCATCTTCGCCTGTACCGCATCGCTTCCAAGGGTATCATGTGCCCATGTCATTCATAGCTCGAGTGTTCCGGAGCTCTTCCATTTTCTGCCATCTCATAACGTTGCGTCTCATTCCTCGTCCTGCACGAACGGGTTCGCGATCTCCTCGCTACCATCGACGGGCGAAATCACGACGAGCAGGGTGCCGCGGGCGACAATGAGACCGAGCTTTCGGTACCGGACGTTGCCTTCGTCGTCTACTCAAATTTAGCGAAGAAGCAGCTGTCAGAAGGTAAGGCACGCACCGGTCATGGCTTCCTTGACCTCGTCGAGTACGAGGTTCATGAGTTGGTCGTAGCCTTTTAGTGTGCCGATAACTGCCCACAGTCAATTCCACATGTCCCATGTCCAATTGATGCGCACGCACCTTCTCTGCCTCCGCTGAACTTGACGGTGATCTGCTTGTCCATGTATTTGTTCAGGTCGAGGATGTTTTCTTTCTTTGGGCGCTCTGCCTGGCCGCCCGCAGCACCCCCACCGTGAGCTCCCCTCCCTCCACCGCCGCCACCACCGCCGCCTCGTCCTCCACGATCACCACCGCGTCCACCTCCTCGTCCCCGGAATACACCACGCTCGGACATGGCAGCTAGGTCTCGAAGAAAAAGGGAGTCGTCGAAACGTGGGGGAATGACGTGCAAGCTCGTTGGTGAGAGTATTTGGCGGCCCTGGTTCTTGCGCTTTCCTGAGCTTGGAGCAGCACGTGATGACTAATGCATTTCCGCCTAGCTGCAGCCATCACGAGGGGGGTGGAAAGGGCCACTAGTAGCGGAACGGGTTAGTGCTGCATCCCGCACCAGATGGGCCGGGGTCTGCTCTCATTGGCCGGGGCTGGGCCGGCAGTTCAGCACCTGCTCCTCGCAGCCGTCGCCGCTGGCAGGGCCCGCCCGTTGCTGTCGCCGCTCGACACTACGACGACGCGCACTGCACTCCTCTGTCCGTCAACCCTGTCATCGCTTTCGCGCCTCGTTTCTCGTCCAAACATCCCGCTTCTGAGCGAGCAGCGGCTTCGGCGAGCAAGAGCGCGGTTTCACAGCGGGCTGACGGGCTTACTCCCGATCATTTGACGGCCAGAGTGCCGCAGTGCCTGCCCGCACATCGCAGATCCGACGACAGCGGATCCAATCAGCAGCCGGGCTTCGCTCTGTCCGCGGCGTCTAGGCTGTTCGCCGCCTTGTCGCCGCGACAGCACGCCCACCCTCGTGGCGTCGCCCGCAGTTCCCTCTCCGCTGCGTTGCTGCATTGCTCCCACCGCTCCACCTTCACACTCTCTTCGCTCAGCTTACTCCCCAGCCATGGCGCTTTAGCGGCGCGAGATCTGGTCTACTTGCTGGCTTCGACGTCCGGCTTCTATCTACCCTCGCCGCGCCTTCCGTCTCGCCGCCGCACGCTTCATACCGCCGCCGTGAACCATGGCCGACACGCAGACTGCCGGCGCCGTGAGCTCCATTGCTCACGCGCCGCCGCCTCCGAGCGACCTCAAGCGCAAACGGAGCCCTTCGCACGAGCACACGCATCCCGCTCAAACACCGCTGCCAAAGACCGCCAAGACGAGCAACCACCTGCAGATCAATTATCTCGCGAGACACTGCGAGACCGACCTGCCGCTCATCACCAATGACGATACGCTGCCCAACATCTTGTCGCTGCTCAGCGACTACCAGGGCGTGCTGGACCGCCATGAGAGCATGGCCTGCAACCTGGGCGCCCGTCCGCTCGGCCCCATCCTAATCAAGCGCTTTGAGAGGCTATTCGACGGGCCGCCGCGAGTCCTGAAGACACACTGTAAAGACGGGACGACAGTGACTTGGCTGGACGTGGTCGAGTTTGCGCGCAACAAGCCGGAGCAGTTTCAGCTGGGACAGATGAGCGAGGGCGTGCGCGTGTGCCAGTTCTACACCAAGCAGTCTCGAGTCCAGATCTCAGAGGAGGACTTTGTGCTCATATCTTCCGGCATCCCGCAGAAGATGATCCCGCCGCAGCCCATCATCGAGGATGAGGAAAAAGAGCTGGGGACATTGGAGATACTGGAAAAGAATCTAGCGCAGATTTGCCAATTGGCCGACCAGGGTGAGCCTAGATCCCGTTATTCCCGCTCACTTGCCCCTGGCGAGTTGCGCGTCCCTTCATGCAAAGGGCTGCGTACGCGGTTTTGAATGCCAAGACTATCATTGGTCAATGGGCATTTTAGCTAACCCAACACAGTTGCAGCTCGTACACGCCAGCTTAATCATAGATTGAAGGGACGGAAGCAGGCTATCTTGGACCGGAGAGCAACAGCTAGCCCCGCTCCACCCATTCGACCCGCGAGCCCTTCTAATGTCGCCCTGATGAACGGCGCTCCACTAACCAGCGCAAATCTTGCCAACATCCCTCAGTCCTCACAACAATCGTCGCCTGGAAGCGGAGGCTTCGTAGCTGTCAATGCTCGTCCTCATCTTGAAAAAGGCGCGTCGTCATCCACCCGCCATGAGCTCATGTCCAAATTTCACACTGTGAACGAGCGGAGACCATCAGCGCAGCCTTCAAACGGTACCGTTGACGCACGAAGGCCTTCGATCGGGCATCAAGGTCCTTCTCATCCCGCTACACCGGTCCAAAATGCTGCAAAACCCCCTTCTAAGCCTGCAGAACTGGGTCCATCGAACATAGTGCAGCAGAGACCTCCACACATGTCAGAAGCCGAGCTGCACCATGTTATGAACTCACCCGTGCCTATCCCAAACACACCCTCCAGTCTTCTTCCGGCTGCGAGTCAGCGCGCTCAGCAACCCCAAGAAAAAGACGATGGCGGCCCTTTCAAGGTCGAAATGGTTCATCGCATGGAAAGTCTCGCCAAAGGCGAGCGCATTCTACCACCCTGCGATCGCTGCCGTAGATTACACATGGACTGCCTCAAGAATCTCACCGCTTGCATGGGATGCACTAAGAAGCACGCAAAATGCTCATGGAAAGAAGTTCGTGAGAGTGAACTTCGAGGAGGCAGCATCGCACACCCGCCACGCGCCGTATCGAGCGGCCATCACAGCGATACCGACGAAGCGGACCACAGTCCGAACGGCCATTCCCAAGGTCGCGCTAGCACAGGGTCTCCCGCAGCCATGCCGAGTCCATACCGTCCAAGTATGACACCTTCACACATCACGCCGGCACCCCAGCAAGGCTTCTCGCAAGAACCGCTGCGTATGCCATCGGTCCGTAATTCGCCGCCTTTTCTAGAAAGAGAACGTGAACGACCTGCGGGGGTAGAGGCGCAGCTCCAAGAGGCCGCCAAATCGGGTCTTGCGCACGCGAATGCGAATGTGAGATTAGGTGGTACACATGAGGGCAGCAAACCGCCGGAATTCCAGACGCTTGTTGCTTAGGAAGGTATGAGGAGGCGGAGTCCGCGGGAAAGTGGCGCTTAAGGCTGAGGTACAAAGCGCGGCTCAAAAGCAAAAACTTTGGGGTTTTAATATGGGGCATTCTGCGCTGGGACTCTGCTCGTTACGCTTTGCAGATAGCGACTTCGACATGGCAACCTTTGAACGGGCGTCAGTAACACTGAGGATTAGATACAGATTATGCTTGTGCTTTTTGTTGTTGATTATGCGGGGTGTTTGGGAGGGGTTTATGAGAGTTGGAGTCGGACTGGAGTTGGGATGATACCAATTCACTTTGCTTGCTTCTTCTGTGGGGCGTTTTGTTACCTGTAGGAGGGCTGGGGATCGGGACATCTAGGAGTTTTTGTAGCCCTGGATTTCGACTTCTCATGTGCAACACACGATCGGTACGGTGTTGATGAATGAATTTTCTTATTTCGAGATAGATGTAGGGAGGTGGCGGAGTAGTTGAGTTGAAGCGAATTTAATACCTTCACATATGTGCTGAGTGTTTGCTGTTCACAGTTCTTCACGCAAGTAACATTGTTATTATGGTCTGCTTGTGTCGGGGCGTGGGTTTAGTCTTGTATGGTAGTCATTCAAGCTTGGACAAGCAGACTCCTAGTCTCGATGAATTCATATCATGATCGTCATGTACATTACATTATATACGCTAGTAAACCTCATAACGTCAAATCACGTCTCCTAAACGACTAAACTAATAAGGCGTGTTAGCCTTCTTAATAGCGTCCCAATCCGTCACGCCCTCGCCCGACTGGTGTCCCTGCCTCGCTTCCGGGCCCGGCTCATGGTAGCCCCTCAAATTGGGATTCGCATCGGTACCTCCAGTTCCGGGACCGTACTTCTCCACGTTCATGGGGAGACCGGTGTGCGGCTCTGTAACGTTGTGGCCGCTGTATTGGCCCTGTTGGCCCTGCTGGGCCTGTGGGCTAGAGTACGAGTCGTCGGCGCTGTAGATGCCGGAGCTGATGGGGCTGTGAAAGTGTAAGTCTAGGTAAAGGGATGTTGGTGTAGAAGAGGAGAGGAAGGAGTAGATTGGATTGGTCTGGGGAGAGAGAACTTACTGGTCGCCATGGGAGATGCGGTCTTTGTCTCCAATCGGACCGTCGGTGCCAATGTGCTCACGCTTGCCCGTGATGGGAGAGCGTTCCTGGTGCTGCTGTTGTTCCCAAGCCTCGCGGGCGGGATGGCCTGGCGGCGGCTCCTTGTGCAGCTTGTTCCTGTTTTTCCTGCCATCGCTGTCAGACTCATGGAGCCCCTCATAAGCAGCCGCTCCACCAACACCAGCCGCAGCGCCGGCACCCGCGTACTCCTTCGAATGACGCGGGCTATCACCAGAAAGCCGGCGATCATTCTCGTCAGTGCTTTTCCTCTTATCCTTGTCGCGATGCAAGAAGCCAAACAGCCCATGCTTCTTCTTCTCGCCCTCCTCTTCAGTGGGATGCGCCTTCTCAACCTCCTTCTCACGCGCGAGCTGCTCTTTCTCCAACTCCTTCTCACGTGCGTGCTGCTCCTTCTCCAACTCCTTCTGTCGTTTGTGTTCCTCAGTCGCGACGAGCTTGTCGTGGTGTTTCTGGTCTTTGGCGTGCTGGTGATCGAGTTCCTTTTGCTTGTCGTGTGCGGCTTTCTCGTCAGCTTTGTGCTGGGCCTTATCGTGCTCTTTCTGCTTCTTCTCGAACGCCTTTTGTTGTTCTTTGAGTTCATGCTCTTGAGCTTTCTCGGCAGCTTTACGCTCTTTTTCGGCGTCGCGCTGGGAGTGGGCATACGCACCTCCGGCACCAGCGGCTGCGCCTGCTGCGCCTACGGCGGCGGCGTCACGCTTTTGGTGCTGGGAGTTGGGGTCTTGAGTGGGGTCGTGGCGTTGTTGTTGCTGGTTCACTGAAGACAGCGGCGGTTGCGAGCTCCCTTGAGTAGGGTACTGTTGCTGAGACAACCCAGATTGTTGCGTACGATCATCTCCGCGGGTTGCAGCATAGGTACCCGCGCCGGCGGCACCGAGACCTCCGGCGACGGCAGCATCGCGGCCGTAGTGGTGCTGAGGTTGCTGGGTTGCTGAAGTCGTTTGAGGATGCTGAGAAGCCTGGCCGGAAGGAACTTGCGGGGACTGGCCGGAAGGATACTGTTGCTGGCCTACACCAGATTGCTGTGTGGGCTGATGGGGAGTATGTTGTTGAGCAAGAGGTTGCTGTGTGCGGTCGTCTCCACGAGTTGCCGCATAGGCGCCTGCGCCAGCGGCACCAAGACCGCCGACTACAGCAGCATCACGACCGTAGTGATGCTGAGAGTCTTGGGGTTGTTGGCTCGCTTGGGTAGGGTACTGTTGCGGAGATACAGTAGTCGGCTGGGTTGCAGGAGTCGAGTTGTAGTGCTGTTGGGCCACGGCAAGTTGGTGAGTTGCCGGAAACGGGTTGTTGTGCTGCTCAGCTGTAGAAGTTGGCAGTGTAGAGTCGTTTCCACGAGTAGCAGCATATGTCCCCGCTCCGGCAGCGCCCAGACCACCTACGGTGGCTGCATTGCGGCCATAGTGGTGTTCGGTCTTCTGATCCTGATCACTGGTGCGCTGCGAAGTGCCCAAAGAAGGGTTGTGGGCACCAGGAGCAGAAGGATCATAGCGTTGATCATTCAGCGAAGCCGTGGGCTGCGTTGCGGGATGGTCACCGTATGATTTGGTCGCTTCGTACGCGCCGTAACCGGCGGCACCAGTACCTCCAGCAACGGCTGCATCACGTCCGTAGTGATGCTCCTCTTTCGGGTGTGCCTTCTGCTTCTGTGGGTCGGGAAGCACCCTAGGATCTAAAATGTTTGCTGCGTTGCTTTTATGCGGACCCACTGTAGATGGCGCAGGATCGTCAGAAGTGGGCCCGGCGTGGTGGTGTTTTTGAAGAGCTGGGTCTGGTTGAACTCTTGGATCCACGACATTCGCGGTATCGGTCTTGTGAGGACCGATAGTAGACTTCGCTGGGCCGGAATCTGGCTCATTGGCTCGCTGGTTAGCGTACATGCCAGCAGTGGTGGCAGCGCCAGCGCCGGCTCCGACGAGCGCAGCATCTCGACCATAATGATGCTCCGACTTCTCTTCGATGGGATGGGCAGTAGACTGGGTGCTAGGCTGCGTGGCAGCATGAGTGGAAGGCTGAGCCTGGGAGGTGGTGGGTAGCCCACCCCCAGTCAAAACAGCATCTCGACCCTGATGCTTCGTGGAGGTTGTAGGATCATACTTCTGCTGGTCGTACGACGGAGCCGGTCGGTTGTCCACACGAGGGTCAACCTGCTTGGAACTATAGGGGCTTGCCTCGGTCGGAAAGATATTGTCACCGGTCTGCGTGGGATCATCCTGACCATGCCTTCCAGCGGCATATGCACCAGCACCTGCCGCTCCCAATCCTCCAGCGATCGCAGCGTTTCGTCCATAATGGTGCTCAGAATTCTCAGACTCATCTGCGGAACGCGTTTGAGGATGTTCTAGTGTGCCGGTATGACGGAGTTCGTGTTGATCTCCTGAGCTGGTAACTGGCGCATCTTTGCTTTGAAAGTAAGAAGGCGCAGATGACTGGTTGACGGGCGTCGGGCTGGGGAACTCTCCCGGGATGTGCATACGAGGTTCGCGCGTATCCGATACGTTCGTTACGGGCGCCGGCCTTGTAGACTGCTCCGAAGTGTCTTGGGGACTTCCACGGAATGCAATGTGGCGCCCGTCCCCTTGAGCGGGTTCCAAACCACGGGCGGATGGGGAGTGAGTATTTGCAGCAGCAGCAGTAGCTGCGGCCAGAGCTTCAGGGTGATGGGTCTGCTTTCCCACATCTCTTTCGTTGTTAGTATGAGATTGACCGTACGACGGCGTGGCAGCGGCCGCAGCACCTGCTAGGGCTTCCTTCCCATGGCCATCAAGCACACCCACTTCCTTCTCCTTCGTACCTGGCTCTCGCTCACTGGTGATGTTCTTCTCCGTAGGCCGGTTATGCGTGACACCCCCAGCTAAGGGGAATGCTCGGTCAGCTCCAGAGTGCGCAGTCGTCTCGGGCATCTCGGGGATGTGAGTTGCGCCGTAGTTATCGTCGCGCATGAGTCGACTCGACTGGGGGGCGCCAAAGCGGCCCTTGCCGTCGTCGATGGGGCCATCAATCCCCGGTTCACCTCTCGAACTACCTGTCGTGCCACCTCCGAGAACCTGACTTCCTCCCAAGCCCTGCTGGGAAGGATGGTCGTTTTCCAGTGCTGAATTTGAGGCGCCTTGCGGAAAGCCGATGACACCAGACTTGATGCTCGCAGTGCTCATCTCTTCGCCCGGGACGCCCGGTCGAGTGCGAGCTGTGTCGGGGCGCAGCGAAGAGGTTCCAAGAGCTGAGCCGGGTTCACTCTGCCTCACGTTGGCCGTGTTGGAGAAGTGTGGTGTACTGTCGGTAGTTTTGGTTCTACAGAAGCAAGTACAAGTTAGTCAAGCACATCCACGGTGGTACCAGAGCATCAGCTGCCTGAAGGGAAGCTGCTTTCTTGGAAAGAGTACGCTACAATACAGGACGGCAAGGGTATAACATCACTGCTACTTACGGTTCTCCTGAAGGACTTCCGTGAGTGAACTGATCGAAGATCGGATGAGGTCTAACGTAAGTTAGCGACCGACAGCATGAAATTTAACAGAGAACACTAACATCTCGCTAGAAGTATCCTTTCTAGAATGGTCCGTAGTAGGAGGATTGGTCTCGTCGCGGGGTCCATCGCCATCCTTCCGGTGGCCGGAGCTATGCACTGTTAAGACGTTGGCCGTCGTCATATGCGCGAGACACTTACATGACGCTCTTGAGTTTCTCCATCCTTTCACTTTTGTACCTCTTTCAAGGTAGCTGTAATTAAAGGTGAAGAAGGGTATCGTAGGATAGTTGAAAGTAGGACCAGGATCAGGATGGGAATCCAAAGCTGAAATAGCATCGTGGAAGGCACAAAGACCATGACCTCATTATGGCCAACCTAGCTGCGGGAAGCCGCAACCCCGCTCCGTCCAATTGGAGAGCAATACCACGGGCTATTACTTGGTTCTTGGTGCACTCAATGCAGTAAGAAGGCGTTCAGAGTTGCGCATGCCGCAAGCCTGTGGCTCATTCTGGAGCTCCTCGGACTGAGATCAAGCTGCGCGACTACATCGGATCGCCGTCATCCTGGTCGCTCTCGGGAGTTTCACACTGCTGTTAACATCAGCAAGGTCTTGCCTGGCGGGTCTGCGCTTTCCAATGCGTGACGAGGATCATCATTGTTGCGATGTCCCCCAGTATGATTCAATGTGCTGCGGGCAATTTCCAGCAATACCATTTCAGATGTCGACGTGAACTGTCGCACCCCTCCAAACGATGACGCACCGCGCGAGGGATCGCCGTGCTCCCCACAGTGCCTAACAGATGACAGCAGCCACAGTGTCATCCACGATGCAAGTTGCAAGCGCGGATGGCGTGCGCCTAGAAGGCGACAAGTACGTCTAGGTACCAAGAGGGAACAAAATACACAAGCGTGACTCCGTCACCCAGGTTGATGAGCTCATCCCTCACGTGATCCTCAGGATCCCGACAGCGCCGTCCACACTTCCAGGCGTTCGGGTTGCGGCTGAAAAGGTTCACGGCTGGCTGCGCTTGGTGCTCCCACCATCTCATCTTTGTCCAAACGTCTTCCTCCATTCCCAGCACCAGATGCCGGTCCGGCCCTCAACAACATGCGCCGCCACCAGCCTCTGTTCGGGAACAGGCGGAGTGCGCGCGGCGGCGCTGGGAATAAATCGCTCATCGCTTCTCTTTGTGGGTCTAGTTCTGCCAGGCCCTCGGCCGGACCTGGTACAGACACCGAGACCGAGGAGCGTATCGTCGAAGCGGCGGCTGCTAATCGCTGCAGCTAATCACTGCGGCAATTGTTCGCAGCAAAGCCGTTTGATCAGACTTCTCGCGTCTCAGACCTGCCCTCTTCTCATCTCTTCCAACAACCATCGTGTGGGGTAGTAACGCGACCTCAAACCGTCCCGTCCCGTCGCGAACAAGCCGATTGCGCACGAGACCACCTCCACTCGTCCGAACTACCCTGATCCCGCAAACCGAGTGCACACGCGGTGCCCGAGTACTTGAAGTCCGAATACCCTCTCTACCCAGAGCGCAGTGACATTCACATCGAATGCGCAACATCACTGTTAGCGTCGGAACAGGCAGGTCGGGGTGCAGGGGCAAGGTCACTACTCGACCCACAACCTCCGCTAATAGCACGTCGGCGCACCCACCGTCATAAGAACGGCTCGCCCGGACGTTGGAAACACCGTTTTCGCAACCCCTTACAACCCTCACGTCCGATTCCTCTCCCAAACGTCCCCGATCCACCCACCACCACCACCACCACCCTCTCCACAATGGCTCTCCGCTCCCGCCTCCGCCGCGCCTTCACCCGCGGCTCCGAAGACGACACAAACGCCCTCTCCAAAACCTCCTCAAAATCCAAAACCTCTTCAAAATCCAAATCAAATCCCAACGTCTACGGACCGAACGACAAATTGCCGCCGTTAAAATATCGCCGACCCGTTGCACCAGAGCACAAGGCACATCTCGAAGCGTTTAGCTGGGCCAAGGCATGGCGGCGGAAGAGCGTGAATAGCGTGTACTCGCCAATGGGGAGTCGCATGCCCAGTCGGCGAAACAGCTTCCAGTCGTATGGGAGGAGGAGTTTTGCAAGAAGTTGCAAGAGTTTCACCAGGAATGACGATGGGAGTGCCGTTGATAGTGGTATTGGAGCTAGTGTTGCTGGGGATGATAGGCCCGAGTTGCTGCGTGAGGGGAGCGAGGAGGAAGGGGACGTGACGAATGGTAAGTTCCAAATACTAGTCTTATGATTGTGGTGTATGCTAAGCCAACGCAGTCGGTCTTTCCCGACCTCCCACAAACGATCCTGCTACGCGCCGAAGATCTACCTCCACCGGCGACCGCCGCTCGCTTTCTCTAAGCTCCCACGCCGCAACAGCTGATCGAACTCGCCGCCCTTCGACAAGCAAGACCGACGCCCCATTCACACAAGAAGATCTCGAACTCGCCCTCAAAAGATCAAATCTCGAAGCTACCAAGGAAGAGTCCGACCGTAGCGGCAACGCTACACCTGGGAGTCCCAACGGCAGGCCGCTCAAGGTGCCCTATGGCGATAACATAATGCATGTGGAGAGGCTGCGGGAACGGGAGAGGATGGCGAGTTGATCTAAAAGCCACGCATAACGACGACATCTGTGTATACGACTTTGCATTGGGTTGGGAGGTTTGTTTTTGTATTTGTGTGCATTTTCAACGGCGTACCAGGAAAGCGGTCTCTAGACGGGCGTTGATACATGGGTCTGGGTTGAATAATTCTGCATATAGACGTTGGCACCACTGCCACATCCTGCATCGCAATGAGAGATCTGTACTTTGACACTATTAACCTGTCGCTTTTATGCTTCGTGGCGTTTATTACACTACTGACGTGCGTAAGGCGATTTTCCCCGATGCGAGATACATCCGTTCGCGACGCTTCCTCAGCACCGAGGTCCGCGAAGACGACAGCGACATCGCAAGGCTTACGTTACTCCATGCCCGTTTGTGATTACGGTTTAGATTGCGCGGCCGCACGCTCGATGGCCTGAATACGATTACTATGACATTCAGAGATTTTCCCAAGAAGTACACTGACGCAGGGCGGTTTTCCCCGAGCGGGCTTACTCACGAGTCCTCCTACCCCACGACTCCCCGAAGCGAAGACTCTCAACACCGAGCCCTGAAACAGTAAGATCACTTCGGTGCAAGTACATTACCGCAATGCGCCATGCGTCTTTCATCGAGATATGGAAGATATGGGTGTGGAAATGTGGAGGACACTTCCGCTGACGCACTTCAGCTGTGCCATCCAGCCCACCAACCGCTACGCATGTCATGAACGAGCAAGTAAGCCTCAATGTACCGCTGAGGCGTTCAGAAACAAAGAAGAGGCCGTTTTGCAACACCGGTAACTCAACCCCTGAGCTGATGTCGCACACATTTTGATACATCAAGCGGGCTTCTTACGGAGCTCCAAATCACATCATGAGCATGTGGACTCCACAGCGCTTCGCCAGCCTGTGTTTTGTACTTGTAGGCCAGCCTACCAAAAGGTCGTTGGTCAGCCCGAGATCTGGCACATGCCCAGCTGGCGTCAGAAATACAGTCCGCAACGCTGTCCCAATAACATCACCAGAATAGCCGCTATTGAAGTCGCGACAATGGAGCCGTTCTCGACCGCCGTTGGGATCAATGTTGTACCGTGTCTAATACAAACGGGAATGTAGTGTCGGTCGGGAGCGACGAGCCTGTCACTGCTACCGGGGTACCGACGTCGAGCGCAGGCGACAAACACGCGCCACATGATGTCTGACACCTCATGTGTCTTATCCCATGGCGGACTGGAAACTTGTTTCCCTCACTGTAGATGTCTAATAGAGTGGTGGCGATCCAGCATCGCGAGTATGGTCGTACCAACGTCGAACGTTACGAGCTCCACGATACGGACAAAGCAACTCACAACAAGCAATATTGCCACCCAGCCCACTACAAGCCCTCCAATCGACTCCAAGTAATCCTATGCAAGACAGGCCACCCCCGAAAACCCCCCCGGCGAAGGGGATGCGGACCCTCCCGTCGCGGCCGCGTCCGAGACTCCCCGCCAGCCTCCCAATCCACACACTCCACCCAACAGCCGGGCCACACCCACACCAAACAAAACAGCCACTCGCTCATCTCACCAAAAGAAGCAACGCATTCCCTCGCTGCGAAACAAAACTCGGCAAGTCATCCGAGAGCTACTCCAGAGCAAAACACCACGTGGGTAATATGATGCTCAGGCAGTATAGGGTGCCTTCCGTGAATGGTGATCACACGCCGCCTCGGACATGGACTCCAACCAAGCAGCATGGGTGACGCCTCGCCCCTTTGGGCAGTGGAATGCGGTCTAAAACCACCTCGTATGATGAACAGCAAAACCCAGTCAGATCCATGCCAACGATTCCCCACCAATTCCCATCGATCCCCATCATCGACACTTAGTCTAGCCCTCCACTGGATTCTAGCTCGCGGAGCTCAGCGCTGGAGGAGCCACACTGCAGGTAGCATGCAAGAGCCCTCGTCTTGAACGCAATGCCACCCTCTGCTCCGAGCCGTAGCAAAGACCTTTGTACCTGTCCATGTCGTGCCCAAGAGTTGGCGACGGGACGCACATACCAGCTCCACCTGCAAGCTCCGCCAGGCTAGCTAGCAAGATCTCAACGGCTTCCTGAGCCAGCGGCACAGCGTTGCTATCCATCCTCGCACAAAGCTGTGGGTTAACACGTACATACATTAGCTCGAGAGGCAAGTTCACGGTTCACTCGTTTGCCCTTGCTGAGGCCAGATGAACGTATCCGCGACCTATAGTGCTGCGTCCAGCGAGCTGATCGGTGAGTACGATGACTTGATGATCCTTGCTATTGTGGGGAAAGCAGGTTCTTGCTGTGCCCCGGTGGGGATGACCGATGATGCTGGGGAAGCGTTGGAGAGACTCAAGGCGTTTCTGATCGAGTTCCGTCCCACTTCATGCGTGAAGAGCTACGTTGTGTACCTGTGGGTACACTCTTGCAAGACATCTTTCAACGAGGTGAGTATCTCCAGTATTCTCGACCAAGCGCGTGATTTGTGAGGTTTGCGTGTGTCTGAAATGAAGCGTCCTGTCGACCACGCATCGCATGGTAGGCAGGAATGAACATCTGTAGACGCGCCCCGTGGAAACCAGTGACTTTGCCCCTCGTGTTCTTCGTCATATCATCAACATGACTTGATGGTAGCCGCGCGCTCGCGTCTCCCTTCGTCCCAGGCGCGAGCTCAACGCGTTGCGAACGTTGAAGCGGAGCCCTGGCAGCTATCCGAGCGCTATTCCCATAGGCGAGTCGAGCACACTGCCGGGTGGTGACCTCCAGTTTTTCTCACATGTAAGTTCTTACGTTCCGTTGAGTAGTGGCGAGCCGTACTCTCCACCCAAAAATGAACCGACCCAGTGTACGACTCCCGATCGAAGATCTGCAAAACTTGATGGATGGGTGGTGCCCAGTTATTGTAGCCGTTGTCGGCCACGTAACCGCCCGTATCAATATGTTCAAGCCCACAGGATCTGAGTCCGCAAACCGAGAACAACGCTCCACATACCCAGGTAGCCTCCTGCCCCTGTGCCAACTGGGAAAGACTTGTCTGGAGCCAGTTCGTGCAAGGCTTCTCACTTTGGCTTTCGTGTGGTGGTACCAAGGTCTCTTTCCATTCAGGACTTCTTGGCCTGCATGTTATGACACCACGCGTCCAATCTTTGTTCTGCCTGTCATGCAAGTCATAGTCACTGTGGGGTCGGCTAGACTGCTTGCATGCTCTGATGATCTTGCGGGTTGTACAGGCAATATTGAACCACCATCTCGGCGCGTTTGTCGCCTATTTCCTTGCCGTTAGCCTAACCAGAAGGGATGAAATCCGCGTCTGCTGAAACAGCCGACCCAGAGGACTCAGATCGAACGTGTTTTACCCGCTGGATCCTGCTCGGCTTAGACAGTGCAAGTACCCGTGTGAAGTCTGGCAAGCAACGGCGGATGTGTCGAGGAATGGCGAAAGTGCTTCTGGGTGGCCTTGGACCAGCGACGAAGCTGACATGACTGGAGCTGAGCTAAGACCTTTCCAATCTCAGCTGTGCGAAGCTTGCCCACTGTTCAAGGCAACTCGAGGCGCCGATGTCGGTAAGCCGACTGGTCAGTATGCGCATTCCAACCAGATAGCGGCAACATTCCCTGCAGAGCGTCAAGATTCGAAACAAGCCAATCATGCAGTCTCCATAGTGTGGCTTGTGCCATCTACGGAGAATTTTCGTTGATTGTGCCAACCCCAGCCGATACAGGCGGGATGCGGTTGTGTAACCACCAACACCCACTGCGCAATGCCCATAGCTCCGATCGATGAAAAACAAACACTTACTCTTTGTCACATGGTCTGCCCACGTTGTAAGAGCTACCAGCTTTGAAGAACAGTGTTTGATGAATGCAAAAGAGATGTTGAGTTGGCGAAACAAATTTTGTGCTTGCGAGCCCAACCAAGTCGTCATTTCGCAGCGAAGTGTCTGAGTGACCCGAAGATCGAAGACCGAATTGTCGAGGAAGTGCTGTGAGTCCAGACGAGATCCGTATGGCAACCCTATACTTCGGCATTCATTCCCAGCGTATCCGGGGGGTTGGTGTGACGACTGACGTGACGTTCATGAATCCAGTATCCCACGATCATGCAGGTCCCCAAAGGTTGGTGGGTCCCTGTCTTCTTGAGGAAACGCCCAAATGCTTGACAGCGGCAAGACTGGCCGGGGTAAGGCTGGTCTCGCGATTGAGGTGGCTGTCGGCACGGCGCTCAACCTCACGGTAGGGTTCTAACGTACCATTCCAGGAGAGGAGGCGTTAGCTAGAGGCTGAGGTTACAGCGGCGGCAGACCGATGAGCTGCGAGACAGACCCTCCATCTCAGATTCGCCGCGCCGGCTCTTGACTGGCAGCCTGCAAGGCCTTCGTTTTCGTGTAGCTCGGATCTATTGACGTTAGATCTCTGCACTTCTTAACCTGCCGCAAGGTCGCTGCCACCTCTCCCAACTGTTCTGCGCTCCTCGAAACCCGCTGGTTTTGGTACCTGAATCGCCCACAAAGCTCCCCTTGCAGTCATCCAGTCGTCCAGAATTTCGTTCATCCACTTCCATCTTCCCAACATACTGGTCCGTTGGTACGGTGGGAATTGCCGGCCCTTTGAGTTCGCGCGGAGTTCAACCCATTCCTTCGCCCTGCCTCAGTCGCGTTCGCGTCAGTTTGTAATATGTTTCACAGAGGTTAGTACTAGTCTCCTGCATCTCCTTGCCACTGCAAGCCTTTCGAATATGAGCCTGTCGGCTGCGGACCCTGATTCAAAAGCACAAGCCGCGAACCCATTCTGCACCTTCACGATCGTATCGGTTGTTCTCTTCGTGGGTTGTATGTACCTTTATCGCGTCTTGTGTGAGTGCTTCTGGTGGGAGGCGGAAGGTGCCGATCGTCAACGCAGACAGCTAACGGAGCATCGCAGAAGATCCAGACTTCGACACCGCGATCATGTCAATGCCACAGACTACAGCGTTTGGGCGGGACAGGACGGACAGTTACGACGTCTCGCCGGCCATGGTACCATCGTCGGCAACGTATCTTACTCCACCGTCGCCATACAACATGGAGGCTCGAAGAGACTCTATTGCTTCATCGCAATCGTCGATGTCTTCTTCATTTATGTCGGAGTACTCAGGACCGGTGACGCCAGCTTCTGGTCAAAGTCCTATCGCCGAGGAAGGATTCGTGGACGTCATGCCCTACGAGCTGGGTCAGAATTTACACGGCTTGCCCCTGGACCAGCCAGCAAGAACTCTACACTGCGACCAGAGCTTGTATAGTCCATGGCAGATGCTACCACATACCTCGGCCTTCAGCGAAGGGCAATCGACGCCATTCCCACCACAACTTGTACTGCCCACGGCAGGAGATTTCTCATCCCCCCACATGGGCGAGCACAACGGCCTCGATAATGGATTGGTGCAAACTATGGATCCCTCGTGGAGCCACTACACCTCTGTTGTCACTCCCAACTTGGCGCATCACTGGGGAAGTCGTGACCTTGATCATGTCAATCCCGGAGGCAATCTACAAGGCCTGTGGGCTGGTCATATGCAAACGAACCAAGAAGTCATGGAGACGATCATGCCATCGAACGCCATGGTCGACGCTGATGATGCATATGCTCACATCGGATCAGAGTCTTTCACAGGCTCAGACCCCTTCGTCCACAGCGTCCCATACTTTTCGCAGTCTCCCCAGGAGGTTTCCTTCAAGAAGGAGAACTCGCCACTGCTGAAGCAGGAGTCCGACTCTGAGGACGCACCCTTTCTGACCCGGTCGATATACGTGTCTCCGACCGGAGGCAAAACTGTGAAGAAGGAACACCAGACCCGCATCGGAAAAAAATCGAAGCGTTCCAGGCGTGCAAAGCGCAAAGGCCTCTCTGATCCCGACTGCAAGAGAATTAGCAAGATATTGGATGATGAGGATCGTGAGGATCACGAGGACAACGAGGAAGATGAGAGTCCGTACCTGGGTCGCGTCGATCTGATCCAGGAAGGTATATTCCTGTACAAGGACGAAACGACGGGCAAGGTCGGGTATTGCACCACGAAAGCCCCATACGAGAAAAGACGATGCGAGTACAGAGACGAGCGCGGTGTCCGATGCACCAGCGTATTCAAGCGGCCGGAACATCTCAAACGACACGAGAGGACGCACAATCCAGACCGCGATTTCCCCTGCAGGATATGCTGCAAGAAGTTCAACCGTCATGACAACCTGCAAGCGCACATAGTCACTCACCTCCGCTTACCGGGCAAGAAGGATGGCCGGAATTCGAAGTTGTCGCTGACAGAGCTGGAAACATACTGCTCGGATCCCATCACCGGGCCGAAGCTGATCGAAAAGCTGCACCACAAGTGGAAGAGCGAGGGAGGCGACATGTGCATCGCCGATGTGATAGCATGAACAGTTCGATCTTTGTATAAAGAAAAAATGGGAGCATTTGGTATTTCGGTTGGTCTGGAGTTGGTGGGATCTTGCGGTATTGGGACGAACATGTGTTTCTGGTGCCTTATTATTATTATTATTTCGTTGTTCATGTACTCCACCTTGCGTTTAGTATCTAGCCAAGTAATGTAGGAAACGACGAATTAACGAATATCGCGATGAAAGTCTTTTTAGCCTCACTGTGTAGAACCTTCGTTCTCTTCTCATCACGCCCGTTTGGGCAGGCGAATGATCTAGCTCGTCGAGCAAAGGGACGTGCGTTGAAGTTGCAGCGGACGGGCGGAGCTGTGGAACGTGAAAACGAGATGAGGTTGAGGTGGTCGCAGTGCTAATGTCCAATTGGGACTAGCTCTGTACTCTACTCAACGCCGGTCACAGGTAGGGCACACGCATGGAAACCGACAAGCTGATCTTGGAGCTTCTGTGAAACACCGGGATTGTCCATCCTCTGCTGTCTGGTGGTAGGCAATCGACGTCGGTGGTTCGGTAATCGGGAGTTGCGCTACGCTTGAGTGCTATGACGTCGCTTCTGCCCCTCGTCACCTTCGGGCCATGTCTCAACGCTACAGTGGGTACACCGATGCAGTGAGCATGTAGTGTCTCGGTATATATAAAATGGAAGTGCTCAAGAAAGTTGACGGCTACACATCTCTCCCTCAACTTAAGCATCAGAATGACTTATCCGGCACCGGTAGAGATAGCCACGAAAGACCTATTTAGGTTAGATGAAAGGACTATACTGAGTACGAAGCAACATTTGACAGTAGTCTCTCGACTGACGCCAAATTCAAGTATCCGGAGGCGCTGGAGCTGTGGGCACAACGGTGGGCAAGGCCATTCTCGAAAGCGGCGGCGATGCCGTTTTCGTGGACATGGCGTCTTCCCCCAACGAACAGACATGGAGTACATCGAACCATCTCTATCCTCTCGATCGCCACTAAGGCCATTAGAAACGATCGAAGAACTTGCCGTCGCAAACGGGACAAAAGCCTGGTACCATCAACTGAACGTCACCGACGCCGACAGTATTGCCCCCATCTTCGAAACCATCCGAAAGGAGATCCGCCATCCGCTCCGCGGACTCGTTGCTTGCGCAGGCATCTCAGGAGAATGCGACGCTTGCGATTACCCCATCGAAGTCTTTCGCAAGATCCTCGACGTCAATATCACGGGAACATTCACTGTTACGCAAGCCGTCGCGAAAGAGATGCATCGAGCCAACGTAACCGGGAGTATCGTGCTGATCGCAAGTATGTCTCCCCACAACACCCGAAACATCGCAATCTCGAAGACATGTCCTAAGCACAATTATCGGAATGTATGAAACCATCTTCAGAAGGGCTCTGCTAACTTTCTACTCCTACTAGGCATGAGTGGCTGGGTCACCAACAAGGCAAGCCAATCCCCACCATCCCTCTCCAAAGCTAAACTTTCCGCGCTCAGGGCATCAACACATCCGCCTACAACGCCTCCAAATCCGCCATCCACCAACTCGGCCGCTCCCTAGCCGCCGAATGGGCCCACCCGCAAAACACCTTCCCGGGCCATACGCCCGGCGACGCAAACCCCAACCCGCAAAAGGAGCGGACAGCGTACCCACCCATTCGCGTCAACACCCTCAGTCCCGGCCACATCGACACGCCGATCGCGGGCGCTGCAAAGGCGAGGGGCTTGGTCAGTGAGTGGGAGAAGCAGAATATGCTGGGGAGGGTCAGCCAGAAGGAGGAGTATAGAGCGCCGTGTTTGTTTTTGCTGGCCGATGGGTCTAGTTATATGACGGGTGCGGTAAGTTGGATTCTATGTGGAGAGATGATGGTAGAGTGATCGGGGCTAACGATGTGATGATGTAGGACCTTCGTGTCGATGGCGGCCATTGTGCGTGGTAGAACCAAACGTTGGGTTGCGAAGCCGGCATGGCTGATCCAGAGGAGTCGAAAGGCGTGTTTTCTTCTCCTAAACGTTACACGGCGCGGTAAAGGTTGGACGTAGTTCGTGTCGTCTCGTGGGCTTCGGTGCATATAATGTGCAAAATACGCCAAGGGAATTTGAAAGAAGCGTAGATTTTGAATTGATTCTATGGTTTGGAGGGTGGTGGTGGTGATGTACATCGTCATCATCTACAGCTCACGCTATTCACACATATTCTGGAGTCGGAAGCTCCCCCTATCTCATCTCAACCACCAAACAACATCGCTTCTTTCCAACCAACCTCAGTTATTCCTCTTACTCCTCTTCTTGTTCTCCCCACCACCCACCTTCTCATCCTCACTAGTCTTCTTCCCGTTCTTATTGACCAGACCCCCGCCAACACCCTCCCCCTCCTCCCCATCCAGCTCCACATCCTTAACAAGCAGCCTCTCCAACGCCTCGTTAAACCTCTCCATCTCCACGATCTCGCCAATCTTGACCCTCATATAGTCGAAAGAAATAGCAACCTTCATATCCTTCGCTCTAATCTTGATAACGCGCTCTAGATCACGGGCGGAGGATTCCTGGTGGCGGAGGGCAGGCGTGGGTTTGTCGGAGGGTAGAGCAGGGCCGGTAGCAGCGGCGTCTGTTGGCGCATCGCCGGCGTCATCTTCTTGCTCGTTTTCTTCTGGTTGGACATCTTCCATGGCATTCGGGTCGAGGAGGTCGTCTTCTTGTTCGCCGTCTTGCACGGTCTGCAAGACGGGGATCTTTTGGTAGCGCTGGCTGAAATGTGTCAAGACTACTGCTTTGGCTCCCATTTGCGCACCAATGCCGAGCGCTTCCGATGTGGTGGAGTGCTTCTTCGCTTTGGCATCACCAGCAAGCTCGTCGTCGAAAGTAGCTTCGTGGATCAAGACCGTGCTGTCACGCCCGATGATTGTGAAACCCTTGCTTGGCCGGCAGTCACCCGAGTATGACACCTTCAGCGGCTTCACACTCTCTGGATCAGACGCGGAGCGAGGAAATGTCAACGAAACAGCCATAGCCCCGTGGCAATGGCGAACGGGACAGGACTGGATATCCGACAAGCCAAGAATCGGTTCGTAGTCTTCTTGCTTTAGAACATAGGCGGTCTCGTTTTGAGCCTGTGCATGGCTATTGCCGGTGAGAAGCGTAAGTGTTGAGCCAGACTCGCGGTTGACTTCCACAGGCTTGATTTGGAATGGGAGGATGCGGCTGAAGCCAAAGTCTTCAACCGATGAGTACTCTGACAGCCACTTCAGCATTCCCTCGTGGGAAATGACTGCGAGGCCAAACGTAGAAGCCTTGTCCACTAAAGATGAGTCTGCCGTTGGGCGTTCATCCGTAGGAACACCGTTGTGCACAAGCTTGTACCAAGTCTTGATCATGGATGCTGTGCCAAGGTGGTGATCCGCGTGCAAATGGCTGATCCAGATCATCCGTAAGTTCTTGATAATTTCGATGAGTTCATCAGGATTGAACACTCGCTGCAGCTGCCCAAGGGTATTTTCGCCACAGTCGAACAGGTAGTTTCCAATACCTGGCACCCTAAGCAGAGTGGCGGACACATTCCGGTACTTCGAAGGCAAAGCCGAGCCCGTTCCCAGCGTGATCACTTCTGTATCGGGTCGGGCAAGCAACTGTCGCCAAGCTTGTAAAGCTTCGTGGTCGTTCTTAACGCCTTCCTGCGCCGCCTTCGCGAGGGATATAATCTCCGGATCTACCTCAGCTTTCACCGAGTCTGGGTCCATATGAGGCGGCACATTGTTCGGCCTAGAAGCGAAAGTTGGCATGAGGGTATATGCCAGTCCTCTATCCGCAAGTGTGGATTTCGCCAAATCGCCTTTCCGACCAGTCGATTCCAGACCATACAGACTCTTTTGTGGAAGGGTAGTGTTGTCGAAGAAAGGAACGTGGTACCGAGCAGGGTCAATCTGCGCAAGTCGTGTAGTCTGTGCTGCTACGGAATCGAGCGTCAGTCCGTTGGGACAATCGTCCACCGACGAGACTACATGCTCCACCTTGTCCAGCTTCTGCATGCACTCCTTCAACTTGGGATGCCCTGAAACACCGGGACCCAGAATCCAGAAGACCACCTTGATGCGATCAACAATGTATTTCGCTTGCAATTCTTCTTGCTCAGCCAACGGATCAAGGTACTCCACTGAAGGAATATCAAGAATAGCCACGCCATGGCCAAGTTTTTCCGGTCCGAGTACCATATCCGACGTGATGGTCTCTCCGTTGTTGTTCTGTACAGATCCTCCATCCGCCAGTACGCGAAACATTGGGCCTGGCTTGACACCAAGCTCGATTGCACGTTTGCGATCAAATGAGCCCCGCGCATCATGGGCGCGCACAATATATGATACTGACTCCAGGGCTGGCTCAGTGGGTGGAAGAGCCAAGACCTTCGCCCCGGGCCATGGTGTCCGTGTCAACACCTTGATATCCGGAAGAGGTTGTATACCGCCCGGCTTAGGTCCGGTATAAGGCTCTATACGGTGGGTGTGTGGATTTCGAACGAACATGGCAGTCGGCATTTCTACCTCTGAGATGTGATGCTCGGCCAGAGTGTCGAAGTTCCAATTGGAGTTGAACATGTACCCGACTACAGCAGTTCGTATCCGTTCGTACCGCACTTCTCTCTCCTCCACAGTCTCGCCTTCCAGCGCTTGGTGCTCCTCGAAGTTATTACCAAAGCTCTCGTAGTAGGCCTGTTTCGCGGCCAGGATCTCGGCCGCCTTCGGATCTCGTTCCTTCGGCGTGGGCTTGAGGGAGAGAGCCCAGACCTTGATATAGCTGTCCTGCCACGATGGAAGGATTTCGCCCTGTTCATTCCTTTCCGGTGACTCGCCTTTGTACTCAGTCGCATGGATAGGCACACCTTTCCTGAATATAAATCTCCGACATGTGGCCAGAGTGTGCTTCAGATTAGGAGCCCCATACACATTTAGTTTTGGCCGCGAAGGCGGTTCCTGCGTTTTCCTCGAACTTTTGCGCCAAACATCCATGGAACTCGTATAAGCCGTCGACGCCGAATCCGCCAGCGTCAATGCCATGCCTACGAGTCCACCGATGTTCTGCCATTCCATCCTCCCTGTTATAAAGAAATCTTGCACCTTGCTCATCCGCGCTCCCATCTGCATCATGGCGCGCTGCGTGCCTTCTGCATGGCTACCGAATATGTAGTGCTGCCTCTGCGTCTGCAATATGAGGGTTGTTCCGGGCGTGTCCGCCGTGGGCGCCGTAAGGAGCTGGACTGAGTAACTCATTGCGCCGCGATTCACTATGCGCTTGCGTGTCTCGATTGGGGAGTCTGGTGGATTATCGGATAAGGTTGAGACGAAGAAGGGACGATTGAGAGTACGAGGGGTCGGGCATTGGGGTAGGCGCGGTTTCTTTGGGGGAGGAGCTGGTGACGCTTCGTGAGGTGGGTGATTAGGTTCGTTTGTGGGGACGTAGAGTCGAGGTCGCGCACCCTCAACTGGAGGACCGACGGGCCGGTCTGGTGTATAGACGGTAGGCTGCTCAGTTTCGCTCTTTTTGTGTCTTAGCGAGAGCTTTTGCAGTCCGCCCAGCAGAACGTCTTTGAATGGCGAGCTAGGAGCAGAGGTGGTACCAAAAGTGCGGAAGGAGCTAAGTGATGGAGTCGTGACAGTCGTAAAGCGCCCCGCAGCAGTGAATATGGGCGCCAATGTGGCGGTTCTGGAAAGAGCGACAAGAAGGGAATATTATACAGGCCGTCGAAGATTACTACAATGATGAGTCGTAGTGATTCGTCCAGGCGATACTTTTCGATGATCGGGAAAACGATCCCCCGATGTCTTGGCGATTTTCGATGGATCATCCCTCCTTGAGCAAGCTCACAAGTCGCACTGATACTACAAAGGGCATCACAGGCATTTCTCGAGTGTGCGATGCGACGGAGGCATTTGCGATCATGTACGAAACTGTGCGACAAGTCTCAATTCTTACTACATACTATGCCGGTCTTGCAAGACCTCCTACGCACTGTTGTGCAAATATCCTCCCAAAGTCAATATACACGAAAAGCCCTAGTCCCAAAGTTTATAGCCAGCGCCAACCCAAGCTGAAGCCTCGCGGCCAGCTGAACAAAGGAAATCGTAAGTCATACAGAGCAGCCCTCAAAGAGAAGCCTTGGGGCGAACCGGCAATGTCAGCCAGAGTAGTGGAAGCTTTTGTGTTCCATCCAGACGAGAAGCGAATCCCGAGTCAGACCGACTGGGAGCGCGAAGTGCTGAGCCTTGTGAGGTCTTATTAGGTAGACAAGTTGTGTTTGTTGAAAGGGTTCAAGTGTCGAGATGCGACGTCAAGGCCGCTATCCTCTCACAAAGTCGCTCCATCTTGGCACACTGCTTCTCGAATTTGGCCATCAGACGCTCATCGGCGGCATCATCGGAGATGAACAGCTCGAAATGAGCGAAAGCCTTTTCTGGGTTGGTGGCACCGAAGAGGGACTCGTGTTGCTCGAAAGGGGCAACGGTGGCGGGGGCGGAAGAAGAAGGCGACGAGCGGTAGAGATCGAACTCGGGGTCGTCATCCTCCTCGTCAACCTCGACAGACGCGGGCTTCGACTCTACAGGACGCTCAATGACAGGGAAGTCGGGCTTGACGGTCTCGACGGGAGACTCATCTTCAACAGCGAAGATGGAGCTGAAGCCCTTGCCGGAGAGCGCCTCGGTGTCGATGGGGTTGACAGGGCCAGCCGGAAGTTCGGTGACGGCAAAGACCTGGGGCTGCTGGTAGTTGAACGAGGCCATGTTATTCGCACCCCAGTTGTTGGAGTTCAAGTTGAGCATGGAGATGTCGAGAGGAGTCTCCGGGATAAGAGTCATGCCAATCTGGGGGTTGTTGGCCTGCGAAGACATGCTCCCGAACTGCTGGTTCTGGTAGGGGTTGAGGTCCTTGCGAGCGGGGGCAGGGGTGGGCGTCGTGGAGGCCGACGTCAGCGTAGACATAGCAGGCTTGGTGTCAATACCCTCCTCGCGTGAGAGTTCCTCAAGGAATGGGGTGAAAGCCTGGTGACGGAGAAGGCGCTCGATGAAGGCCCTTGAACGGGCATTCTCCTCCATCAAGGCACGGTTCTGGGTGCGGAGGTCATTGGCCTCGTTGACCTTCTGTTGGACCTCGCCCTCAAGCTGGCCAATGTATTCTGTAGCATGTTAGCGAACGCTCTATCAAACTGCGTAGTAGTTCTTACCCTTCCTCCTGGAGCGGAAAGCGCGAGCGGAGACCTTGTTGCGAAGTTGGCGACGCTCCTTGGAGCTGAGCTTCTTGCCCTCTTCAGATGCAAGCAGCCTCTCGTCCTCATCCATGTCGTCCTCGTCCTTCTTGGCACGGATGATGTGGGGCAAAAGGTTGCCCGACTCAGCAGCAGCCAAAGCGCTGTTCTGGCTCTGTTGGCGGATCTGGTTGACAACACGAGCAATCGTCTCCTCGGTCTGTGCGTCACTCAAGGGGCTAGAGCTGCTATTCCTGGGCCGCTTCTGCTGCTGCTGCTGGCTGGCCTGTTGTTGCCTCTGCTGTTGCATTTGTTGCTGTCGTTGTTGTTGAGCCTGGGCTTGGGCCTTGGCCAACGCAGCCTGCTGCTGATGCATGCCCGGCCACACGCGGACGTTCTGCACCTCCTCGACTTGCGTAATGGCACTAGGATCCACGAAGTCGTCTGACTGTGACGCGTCATTCGAGGGGAAGAAGTAGGCGGGTTGCGACATGGACATATCCATATCCATCCCGATGCCGCTGTTCCAACCACCCATCATGGTCGAATCACCCATCAGACTCACCTCGTCCAGACCAGTGGACGAGTACATGGAGTAGCCCGGGTTGTACGAAGGGGTGATGCCAGCAATGGAGCCGGACGGAAGCCCGGTCTGCTGCTTGAATCGCTCATACTCATGGCTGGGTTTCGCAGGCGTCTGGAGATCGTCTCCATCGAGTACGGTGGTGGTCGGGCTGGTGATGGTCGACGCGGCGTTGGAAGGATGGCGCGAGACGGCGGCGGGTGTGGGCGAGGGCAGTTGGCTGAAGTCGAAGAACTCGGTGTCGGGATCCATGCACTGGTTGCTGTTGAACGAAGGCGGCATTGTCATCGCCGGATGGACAGCTGTCGCCATTGGAGAGGTTGCCTGGTGATGCTGCCGGGGTGGGTTGGTGGAAAAGGTGGGAAGAAGAGGGTTCCTCAGGCGTCAAGATGTTGTTGCGAGGTGTTCGTGTAAGAGAGCGGGCCTAGGCGGACGAAAGCAGGTTAGGCGCCAGGAAAGCCGCGTCAGCTCGAGGCTCGCTTCGAAATTCCGCGTGGATCCGCTGCTGTGGCTTAGCCGAGAGAGTCCAAGGTCGCGATGTCGACGAAGGTCGTTTCTTGGGCGGACAAGAGGTCGAGCGGGTGTGTTTATGTGTGTCTGTGTGGGAGGGTCGTTGGGGAGAGGCGGAGGGCGGGAAATGCACTTCGTTCAGGCGGCGGGCGCAGGACGTCTTTTGCTTCGGCCAGGTTTCAGAGGAGGCTGTGCTGCTACCCTGGTCCCAAATTTGGAACCGTACATGGCATGGGGCCGCCGCTCCCACTCAAGCCACCGCCGGGCCTTGATTCCCTCCTTCGGCTCCTCCTGACTGCCCCAGGATCTCCTCTTTGAGCGAGCCCTATGGCCCGCAGTGGATCGTTACCGGAGCAATTTATCGACGGTCATGCTGCCGCCTTGGTGCATCATCAACGGGCAACGTTGCCGACGACAACAACATGCTCAGCTGCCATTCCAGCCTCCAGCGCAGCCGTCTTTTCCACCGCCAGAACTAACCAGCGCGCCAACAGTTGGCGACGCGGCAGCAACCCATCCTAAGCGCAGGCAGAGGGCATTACGCACGCACGCCCGCAGCCTCGGTGCGTGAGTTGCCCGATGCCCGACCGTCCGACCTTCCCTCTGTACGATCTCACTGGCATTCCGCCGAGCCCAACCAACCATAGCGCACCACCGATGGAGGCTGTGCAGTCCTGAAGGAGGAACAGCTTGCGAAGCCAATGGTCTTTCGTCTGCAAAGAGGCTTTGGCCTCCTCTTAGACCTGCCAGCTGAAGACGACTTCGGTCAAAAACGGCCGTCAGCCTTCCTCATTTGGGCAGTTCCTCGCGCCTTGGTGCAGCTGTACGCGAGCAGGGCTTCGAGGAAATTGTCGAAGATTGGAAGACGCAGTGCATCTCACTCAATGCGCGACGCTGCGCGCGAAAGGATTGGGACGCGGAGCTGTAGGTTTGTTGACCGGTGTTGACATGTCCGGCATGTCCGCTGCGGTCATCACGTCCCTCGCCGACAACCACCAACAAGAGCCACGGCACGATCTCCTCACCACAAGCAGTTCACCACAATCCCACACCCCTACCATCACAATACCATATTTTGCTTACCGTGCTGACAGCAACCCCTCCGTATCACGCTCCACACCGCCCTTCTCAAACTCCCCCCAAACCAAACCAAATCTCATCCGCCCTCATCTCCAACGTCGGACGTCTTGAAACGTCTGAACATTCTCGCCCATGACCAGCCGCCTGTCACAGCCAGTCCCACCGTCTCTAGCGCACTTCCATCTGGCGAGTCTTAAACGCTCAATTGCCGACGCGGTGCTATCGCGGCCGTACTCAACTCGCAGCCATAGAACGCTGATGGCGCCCTCTCCGTAGTGTTTCGTACGAGGCGAATGTCAGCCAACCATGACTTAACGCAAGTAGCAGACCGCTACCGCGTCCGACGCCGATGATGGCCCGTGTTCGCACCGGAGCCGATGCGTGTTCCTCCGCGATCGCAGCAGATATGCAATGCCTCAACGTTGTTCGTCGAAAAGTGCCATGCTCCAGCTTCGGCAACCAGAACCACGCTGCGCCCCAAAGGAGATCGTCACTATCACTGTCAGCCCGTACGAACCCGGCCAAATTCTTCCTGCCCTCCGCACACTTATATCCCGTCGGTGCTTCTTCACTGTCGCTAAACTTCCGCGTTGGGAAAAGCGAGGCGCAGTCTCGCACGATTCCCTTTTTGCATCTCCGAGCTCCTCTATTCGATAAGGGGGATTGATACTAAAATCTTGGCTAATTTAAGTTCGAGGCTTCGCGTCGCGGTTTCAACGGTGTTCTAGGCTTTGAGCAAGGCTTTGCCTAGCTCCGGTGTCGTACACCATGTTTTCGCATGGAGGTTGCCATGTGAAAAATCAGTCTGCCTAGAACTCGCATAGTCTCTTCGTGGAGCCGTAGAGGCGCAGCTAGCCACATTTTGACGCGTGTTCCCCGTGATGATGCGATACCTTGAAGTAGGAAAGTGTTCGAGTGAAGGTATGTTTAGCCGAGCGAGATGCCAGAACCTCTTGGCCAAGGTGAATAGTTGGAGGGTAGGATGCTGTTGAATGTGTTACTCCTTTGTAGTCATGCGAGTTGCAACTTTGCACTTTATGTAACCTACGAAACGATACTTTTATACATGGTGATGTATACACATGAATACTAATGTACAGCGGCCCCTTGTTTTCGGAGGTCTTCTACAAGGGAATACCGCCCACCGACCCATTCTCCTCTCGTTTCGGTTCTTTCCTCTCCTGTTGCTCCAGCTCATCAGAGAGATACCCCGCATGTTCCGCATGCACATGCTCATCATCCGCCTCTACAACCTCCTGCCGCCTCTCATCTAGATGTTCATCATCCGCAGTCCCAGCAGCCTCCAAGGTCTTATCTAGTCCACCCATACCGCTCCAATCCGCCGCCGCTGCCGTACCTTCCACATCTGCCATTTCCCCAGCCCTAACCATGTCGCCTAAGTTCACCGGTTTGACAGACCTCAGATGCTCCCCAGCTAAAGCCTCCGTCAGACGTCCACCGCCTAACTGCTGCACCGTCCAAAAGAAACTCGATTCCAGCGCCGCACCACCCGTGACGCCCCCTTTCGCAACACCCTCACCATTCTGCACATCTCTTACCACCATGCGCGCTCGTTCCCAATCCCCCGCATCAGCGAGCGCTTGCACAACAAACGTGAGCGCTCTGTAGCCGGGCAGTTTTCCATGCGAAGACATGCGCGCGATCACGCTCATCATTTTGCCGACTTCGCCGCAGGTGGCATACCCCTCTAGCACGCGGTCGAATAAGTATTTGTCTGTTCGTGCCCGTGGTGGACCGAAGATTTGCAACATGAGTGAGTCCACAGCTTCAATGTTGGGCGGTTCTTGCTGGAAGTAGTGGGTAATAAGACTAGCATAAACCGCAGGTTCAGCACTAATATTGCGCGAAGTCATGTGGCCGATGACTTTACAAGCGGCATCAAAGTTCCCGTATACCTTGAGTAAGCGGTCGATGGTGATAGAATACACACGATCGGTGAGCTTGAGTCCGCCAGCCTCTAGCTCGGAGAAGAGCGTGAGTATGCGATCGGCTTGTTCAGATTCGGATAGGTTGTCGAATTTCTGGCTGTTAAACGCGGCGCGGATGAGCATTGTGTGTGTTACGAGGTCGCCTTCCAGGCCTTCCTGCTCCATCTGCTTGAGTAGTTTGTAGGTCGTGGGGTAGTCGCCTGCGCCAATGTACAGCTGGATAAGGATATTATAGGTGTAGGTGTTCGGCTTGACATCAAATTGGCCAGCCCACTGCAATATTTTCTGCATTGATTGAAGCTTTTGCTCAAAGCGCAGATCTCTCTGCCCAGATTTCTGCACAAAGGCGGAAAGAGCGCCGTTGATGACCTCGACGGTAGGCTTTGCATAGATGTTTTCCTTTGGTCCTGATGGAAGAGGCTTATGGCCTTTGAGTCGCTTCGGTGGATTCTGGATCGCATTCTCGGTTGCGAGCCACTTGTTACCCATTTCGTCCATGGCGGCAAAGGCCTTGTTGACCTGACGGAACGAGATCAATCCGTGTATGCGAGTATTCCAAGCGTAGACGTCTGGGTTCGCACCGGTCTTCAGCATCCGCTCCCAGACTGCGTTGAACCCGTCAAGGTCCTTTGCCGAAGTGCAACCCTCCAACATTGCGGTCCAGGTGCGCATTTCCGGCCTGGTGCCACTAGCAATCATGTGATTCCACACCATGACAGTTTGCTCTGGTTGGCGCAGGTTCATAAAGCCGGAGAGCAAGGCATTGTAGAGGAGGGGCGGGATCGCAGTCTTCTTGTCCGGCAACTTATATGCCACCTTGATGTCTTCCCAGAGCTTCTCTAAACGACCGACATGCGAATGGTTTGACACCGCGTTGTCGACTTGCGAAACGTAGAAGCTTGCTAGGTTTTCGGCCTTCTCGAGGTCGGAAAGCTCCTTAGTGTCGAGCTCTCCCGGGTCGCCTTTGGTCCCAGGTTGTCCAGCGATCTTTTTCATAGCCTGCACAGGGGCTGACTTAACTTGGTCAATAACGGCGGTCCGGAAGTCTTCGGGGAGGTTCTTGAACGATAGAGAATAATCAACGTGCTTGAGGGCCGAGGGTATCTGGGATCCAGCCAAGGCAGTCGTGAGGAGGCGGATGAAGGGTGCCGTCTCCTCCTTTATCGTATTCGGCACTTTGAAACTCTCTTGATTTACGTCGTCAAAAAGATTGAAGATGGTGATGGCAGAGAATTGAAATGCGGCGCTGCTTTGGATTTGGGGGTGGAATTGATGTAGCCGCTGTCCAAAGTTTGAAGTTACTTGGGGTCTGCTCACATAGGAGAGCAACTCGGATATAACAGGCCATTCGGGATTGATGGCCTCCAGAGGATCGGACACGCTTCCTTTGCATTGGAACAGTAGTCGCCACAGAGAGAGGACCTCGTTCAAAAGGGCTTCCGGGCCGCGCCTTTTCCCGTCATCTTTTCTGCCATCGGATATGGACCAAAGAAGCTGATCGGTGAGGTATCCGATCGTATTATTCCATAATGCTGGGCTCTGGATGCCAAGCTGTGCATATCGGAAGAGGACTTGGGTGGGTGTGATCTGTAGGTTGGACCAATTACAGAAGCCAGTTTTCATGCCATCAGAGAGCTGGAGAAAGATTTTGTCGTCCACGAGGAGCGGAACATCGTCGGGAGCTGGATTCTCAAAGGCCGGACAAGCTCGCGAAGGGTAGTGCTCGAGGAACAGCGCCCAGGCTCTCCTCACTTGTTTGTTGCTCAAAGCTTCTTCAATAGAACGGGCAGGTGACGAGGTCACGGAGTCAACTTGGTTCAGGCTATAGGGTCCCCAGTCCTGCGCGACTTGCTCTTGTCGCATGCTCTGCGGTGCATCCGCGTCTTGTCCCCATCTCGAGTATCTGCCGGGCTTTTCTTGCCTGTCGCCTAGATTTATGCGACGTATAGTAGGCCCTTGTTGGTCCCGGTCCCGGACTTGTGGTGTCTGCTCTGCCGGCTCACTGTTTGCGGGCGGCGGTTGCGATTCGGGGTCGGATCGTGGTTGCGCCTTTCGCAGCGAGAGAAACCCGGCTTTCGGTTGCCATTGGGGGTGCCGCGCGGGGGCAGCGCGTTGGGAGAGACGGCTTCTACATTGGCGGCATACGTACGAGCGTATCATAGCGCTCAATGGTGTTGCTTGGGGCGTGTTGCGCGGTGTACCGTGGTGTCGTGCACCGCGTTTGTAGCTTTGACAAGCTTCGATGTTCGATGCACGCTAGTCCACGTATCGGAAGGCGCTTCGAACTGCCCGGATGACGCATGCGCCGCAGCTCCGACACCCGACACCCTCGTAAACTGACAGATTGACGGGTCCTCACCTATTAAGCTTTCTGCAATTGATTGACAGCGCGTCCTGCCTGCAATTGGATATTATGACCACCCATATTCCCCGCAAGGCGTACTCGCCAGAGGAGCTTGCCCAGCTTTACCCCCAAGAGCTTGAGCTACAGCTCGTACAAATTGTGAGCAAGCACCGATTGACATACAAGTCGGCATGCGATGGTGGTAGAGCAAATTGCTAATTCATCCACAGCTACTGCGCCATGGTGCGACCCCATGCGCTCTACTCTGTGCTACCTTTGGCTGATCATGCACAGGCGAACGATCACCCGTCTCTCCGCGCTTCCAAAATGTGAGTAGTTCACTTGGAGATTGAAAACATACTCTAATAGAGCTTTTAGACCGGCTTAGCACCATGTAAGTTGTTCGCATCTAAGAATTTAACAGTTTTTGATGTTCTGTGAGACTGGCCATATTGCAACGCAGCCAGGGAGTTCACGAGTGTCATCATGGCAAATCGTGACTCGACCAAGTGGGATCAAATGAAGTATCGGCGCCGAATTGAGACGTTTGGAGTAGATGATGGGCCCGGTACGTAACACTGTTGCACTCTCTCCAGCTACCGCTCGATCTAATACATGTCAGTAATCGCGTCCGGGCCGGAGGGAGAATTCGATGCAGTTTGGTACGTTCCTCGCCCTACAGTGCCCTGTTCAACGTGCTGGCACGGTTGTGTTCTACCATGCAAATCAATAGACCACTGATCGCCAACAGCAAACCTGGCGAACTCACAGACAAGGGACGAGAGACGACGCTAGCCCTCGGCCAGCGCCTCCGCAACCTCTACGTGGACCAGCTCCAATTCATGCCGAAGTTGATCGCGGACAGCGACATGATTTACCTCCGCGCTACGCCTATTCCCCGTGCTCTAGAGTCTGTCCAGCAAGCATTTTACGGATTCTATCCGCCGAGCGCGAGAACAGCAGACTTTCCACCTGCCACCATTGTTACACGCACCCCAGCCGACGAGACACTCTTTCCCAATGATGGCAATTGCAGGAGGTTTGCGCACCTCGGCCGAGCTTTTGCACAGAGAGCAGCCGAACGCCACAATGATACTGCGGATATGCAATATCTGTCAAACCTCTTCTCCAAGTGGATGCCCGGTAACCATAAGGTCGCTGTTGACTCGCATCCTCGCATTTCGGGAATCATGGATACCATCAACGCTACCGATGCCCACGGCCCGCAGACGAAACTACCAAAAGAATTCTACGACCCGAAAGCACGCGCCGTCATCGACAAGGTTGCGGTCGAAGAGTGGTTCGCAGGGTACCAAGAATCTGCTGAATTCCGCATGCTAGGTATCGGTGCGCTAATGGGCGATATCACGAGCCGCATGACGGGCAGTGTTGAGCGCAGCGGTCGGGACGGCATTGTGGAAGTTGGAGGCGAGGATGGTGATCTTGGCCATGGCCGTGGTGGGGAGACCAATATTAGACTCGCGCTATCAGGCTGCCACGATACTACACTCGCCGCTGTCCTTACCAGCCTCGGAGCGTTTGAAGGCGAGAAGTGGCCGCCGTTCACCAGCCATATCGCCGTGGAGATGTTCCGGAAGAAGACCCAGCTCAACGGCTCCACAGCCTCCAGCATAGCCGCTGCTTCTCGCGAGGCTAAACCACAAGGCTGGTGGAAATCCCTCTTTGGCAGCACAAAGATTCCTGACAGCACAGCCGTGCAGGAAGGCATAGCCCGGAAGGCAGTTATCGAGCTCACCGATGAGCAGAGGCAGGGGCTCAAAGATTATTATGTCAGGATCAGGTATAACGACAGGGTCATGCAGGTGCCGGGGTGCAAGCCAGAAGGCAAACATTTAGATGGCGACACAAGTTTCTGCACATTAGTAGGTTGCTTCGACACGATGTTGGAGGAGAACTAACAAGTACTGCAGGAAGCTTTTAAGACTATTGTCGATAAGTATACACCAAAGAACTGGAAGCATGCTTGCGCTTCAAACGTCGATGCTCCGTCATTCCCAGCGCAACCAGAGCCTGCCGGGTACGAGTAGTTTCGTAAAGATTTTTCCGTATGCGCAATCAGTATTTATATACGCACGAGTAGAGTAGAATAGAATTGTGAAGTCCATGCACTTATGCATGTCAAGAACAATATGTCAAATTGCAGGCTTTTTGACAAACATGTAAACGCGGCTAGATAATATCAGTGCCAGGGAAACCGAAACGTTTCGTGTAAAGAGAGGAACATGCAAGGCAAAGTTCCGACGTTTTCACCGGAAGCAGGGTTAGATTTGCATGCAAATATGATCAGCATGTAAGGAGTGAATGATGATTGAGGAGATGATGAGGACTCGGGAGACCGCGAGGACGATGCATGCGGAAATGATCAGGATGTGGGGGCGATGATGATGATCGAGTTGATTTTAAGACATGGACAGTCGTAAGGATGATGAATATCACGATGAATATCAAAATGATATGAGAGATGTAGGTAATATAGGTGGTGTAGTGACGCGAGTGAAGACGTATGGAGGACCTCTGGAGGACCTCTGGGAGATGTTGATTAGGAGATATGCCGTGGCTGGAGCATGTTCTGATAGTAATGATCCGCGGCATAAAGTACTGTGAGGGTATGTAGATTTGAGAGTGTACAAGAGAGATGACAGATCCCTTGGTGTGTTGAATGCATGCTGATGCCTACCCATCTGCCTACGGATATGAGAGACTAGCCCCCAACAAGTCCGACCAATGTGTAAATTGCACGAGTGGGTATATTGCTCTATATTTACTAAGAATAATCTCTCGGTCGTACAAGCATCCCGTCGCCCTCCCGGAAATTGCGGCACATGGTGTGCCACCCGTCGAAGGCAGAAGCGCGATGACCAACCCGCAATCCAGACCCAATGACTCCTCCACCAGACACACCTGCCATCCCATCCGCCTAGGCAGCGACGCTCGAGCCAGGGGTTTTTGCACGCGAACCAATGCGAAACCGGTTCAAGCGTGCACAACACCCTGACGTGCATCCAGCCGCCCTTCGCAAACCCCGTGTTTGCCAGCCCATCTGTTTCCGCCGCTCAGGCGCTTAACCGGAGTCCTAGGGCTGAGCTGTTTGAGACCGATCAGGCACCCAACGAGTCAACCAAGCCCAGTTGGTCGCAGGTGCCTTCACTGCTGCGAGTCCGAGCTCAGTTTTATTTCCCACGCCTCCGGCCTGGTCGTTGAGATATTGGTCTTAATTGCGTTCTTGTTGTTGTGGTCGGTGAAGCATCACTGCTTCAGACGAAAGGATGTATTTGTAGATTTGAGATTATGTCCGCCATCGGGGAGTGGCGAAGGAGAGTGGTGTATTGCTATGGACAGGTGCCCGATATCGATAGCGCTTGGTGCCGTGAAGGAAAGAGTTAGGTAGATCGGTGGAATGTAGGTGTGCTATAGTTCCATCTCGATCATCTTGATCCTTCATCGTTGGGCATCGGGAGTGGAGAGTAGAGCTTGCAGAGACAAAGCCCGGCATCACGGATCTTCATAGTCGGTCATACCGTCAAAGAGATCCGTAACAACCTTGAGCATGGGCTCGAGAAGGCTGACTTCATCGCCGACCTCTCCACCGAAGAACCTCAGGCGCTGAGCCTCTTTGACCCTCTCTCGCTCCTGTTCGCCTCGAAGGCGGTCCTGCCACGCTGTATACGTTTGATGCCAGTGATCCGGCGGCGCATTCGCGAGAGGAAAAGGTTGAAAAGAAGAGTTTGAAGATCCGCTCGCATTCGAGTCCAAGGAGAATGTTGAGTGTGCTTTGCCACCGTCGCGATGACGGGGCCGACTCCTGGTCCGCTTTCTGTTGTGACGCTTGCTCATGATGTAATATTTGCTATGTGACGATATCAAAAGGAAGAGACGAGATCAGATGAAAGATGAAAGGTGGCGACGAGCCCGCTTGAAAGGCGGGACGGGTGTTTCGAAAAGTAGCGACAACAAAGCGAGACGGTCACACCATTTATACTTGTACCCTTCTGATGCCACATCACTTTTTTCGCGAGTGACTCACGCGCCGAGCACACCACTTTCGCTGGTGTGATGTGTGATGCGCAAAGACGAGGGAGGATGATCCGTGCTGCGGGCATGACTGGACGGAATGACTGCTTGCTAGCGCGTGATGTGGCGAAGCCGATGCCGGGCCTTTTCGGATGGTTGGGCATCTGCGCGTTCAAGGAGTCATCTACCTCCTATTGCGGCCAACAAACTGCACAAGTCATTGAATTTTTCGAATTTTCTGCCCTTCGGCGAGATGAGCGCGGGCTTGCAAATGCAAATGGTTGCGCCACGCGCTGCGAGTATTGTGGCTTTGACGTGTTGGTGCTGTGTCCCGTCCGAGATTGGACCGGAGGCCTGTGGCTGTGTACGAGTCGATGCGCCCATGTTTGGTTTGTAGACGCGGCAGAGCTCTGGATTAACTCGAACATATCCCACAGGGCAGATTCAGGACGGCGAGATGGAACCTTAGACAACCACCACGATTCTCGGGTAATGTCGAAGGCATACTGCGCATTGCAAGGCGCTTCTCGACCGTCGTCAAGCCTCCAGGTGCCCGACCGATACGATCCCACGGGCGAAGTCCACGAGCTCCCCCCCTCTGTCAACTTAGGAATGCTATCGATGAACTTGAAGGCTAGCAGAGAAGGAGTCACGCGCTCGTTCGGGAGTCACCACCGTTCGTGTGATTAAATCTCGTTATGCGACGTCGCCTTTAGCAAGGGCGCACTACCTACTTCGGTTGTTATACGGGCGAGAAATTCCTGAAGGATGACCTACGAGGCTCCAGTGAGCGACGAGGCTGGTAGCCTACAGCCTCGAGGCTACACTCCGCAATCGCATGCCATCACGTGGCGCAAGAATACATGTGTGGTGCCCGGACCTTTAGGGCCCACGTGCCAGCTTCGTACAAATACCCCACAAGACTATGCACGTCGGTACTTTCGAAGGCGCCAACATTACTGACCGCGTAGACTGCACCGCAAGAGGTACCCACGCAATCAGCCTGCCTCCACGGCGTACGTGATTAGATGTCGGAGCCTCCGCTCAGGTTTCACCGACATTCCATACTTGGAGTCGGCTCTCCACCATCCCCATTCTCCGGATCGCTGCAGCACCTTGCATTCTGACCACTCCCGTCGCTGCAGATTACGCGTCCAGTGGTACATCTCCATGGATACCAACGTCATTTGCGTTTGACTTGCTAGCTAAGGGCCATTTCGACCAGTCTACGTTGCTTGGCTGCAGTTCGGAAGCCCACTGGTGTGTCAACGAGGTGGTACTGCGTGTGGATAAGTAGGTCTGTTTCCTCGCTTTCTCATGCTTTCCCACTTTTTCGCATTGCCATCATGGCAGTATCAGTGATGTCGTCTAAATTGCAAGTGATCATGCTCTGTCTTGGTAGGTCATTCTAACCCTCTTCCTGAACCCCCAAGCTCACAACACTAGCTTCATTCGCAACTGCACAATATAGCCCCGGCGGCAGATACGGATCCGGATCATATTCACCCGGTTCAGGCGGGAATTCCTACCCCTATGGTGGCGGCAGCAGCAGCAACGGCAACAACAATGGCTTTGGGAACTTTGCCAACGGCCAGTTCGGCAGCGCCTTTAGAAACGGCAGCAACACTATCCTCGTTGCACATGGCGTCCTTGCGGCTCTTGCCTTTGTCATCTTCTTCCCCATGGGCTCCATCCTAATCCGACTCGCCTCCTTCCGCGGTCTCTGGCTCGTCCATGGCCTTTTTCAAATCTTCGCATACCTCATCTACACAGCCGCCTTTGGCATCGGGATCTACATCGTCCGGAACGTTCCCATCGATCTTCTCAACCATTACCACCCCATCATAGGCATCGTCGTATTCGTCTTACTCTTCTTCCAGCCCATCCTTGGCTTGGTGCACCACTTTCAGTTTAAAAAGTACAAGAGGCGGACGATTTGGTCGTATGGACATTTGTGGCTTGGCCGCATTGTGATTACGCTGGGCATGATCAATGGAGGGTTAGGACTGCTGTTTGCGACCGAGACGGGCTTCTTCGCACCGAGTACGGGGCAGATTGTTGCATATGGGGTTGTTGCGGGGATTATGTGGGTGGCGTGGATTGCGGCTTCGGTGGTTGGGGAGAGGAGGAGGGCGAAGTCGAAGCAGGTTGTGGAGATTGCGCCAGACTACAAGGAGCAATATGCGTAGGCTTGTGTAGTAAAGGATGAGGTGGGAATTTATTTGCAAGTGGCTTTGTTGGATTGCTTATGACAATGGAGGCTAAAATGGGTTCGGTTGACTATTGTACGCAATTACAAAAGGCACAGGATAGCAGGTTGCCAACATATCTAGATGCACAGTTGTTCACTGTATCAGTATGCTAGTTGTAATGCGACGCTGGTAGCCTTTTGCTACCCATGATCCAGATCGCTACAGCCACGACAATGAACCACAATTCTGTTGAATTATTGTGCTGCCCACGCACCAGATACTATTCATACCTTCCACAATTAGTTGTTAACTTGTTTACACCGCTGTCCTCATCCTTCACGGAACTACCTCGCCAACGGCAAGATGAGTTTTCCAATCCCACCAGCTCACCGCAAACGCGAGTGCAACCCGGACGAGAACGTTCCCGCTGCTGAATGCTATTTTCTGTTCGCCACGAAAGTGTAGATCCAGAGACCTAGCACCACAAGTACCGTCAAGGCAACAATCGCAAACATAAACCTCTCGTCCCATGTCGGCGGCTCTCGAGGCGGGAGACTTGGTGGGCCGGATACCCTTGCCGCCGTCTCCGTCTCCGTCGCCTCGTTTGCATCTGTCTCGTCGCTGATCGTGAAAGTTCCTTGCTCCAGGGCCTTCTTCGCCTTTTCAGCGTCAAGGCTACACGCATCTCCCAGCCAGTTCTCAATCTGTACCCAATCCTCGGCACTGCATGACTTTTCGTGGCACCCGAACAGATCGCCATGTGCGCAGAAGCAGTTGCTGGACTGCGTCAGACAGCCGTACTCAAACATGGCGTCGTCGAGACACTGGCGGGCGCAATCAGGCAAGCCGGAGAAATCTAGTTTCAGCGCTGGCGAGTCCGGACAAAGGCTGGCGAACCAGTCTTCCGTGTCCCACCAGGATGTCCAGCTGCAGGACCAGGCACATTGAAGTCCCGTTTTGAGGTTGCAGTAGCAGTCGCGGGTGTACTGCTTCATGCCGCATTTCGAGCCGCCATTATCGGACGCGTCGCTGTTGTCGGGGCAGGGGCCATCCACCAGAGGGCAGATTTCAGGAGGAGGCCCAGAGTATTGCCAGCAAGTGTTGAATGCGCATGCTGGCACAACGACGGGGTCGACGAAGCCGGGAGCATTTGTCTGTCTTGGGAGAAGAGCTGCGTTGAAATCGCGATCTGCTTGTGTTTTCAAGACGAAGATATAGACCACGATCGTCGAGGTAATCAGGCTATGGTATTGAAGGCCCATTTTTGGTCTGTACGGCTGTTCAGCGGTGCGGACAAGGCACTGATCGATGGAAGTCAAAAGCGATTCGTTCCTTCAACCATGCATTCGTTGAACATTGCATGCTGGTTCATATAGAGCAAGAAACCACGGCTTTCTTCCACAGAACTACCGACAACTAAGAGGGGTGGGCTGATTTCACAGCTGTCAGATGTGACGCTGGCTACCAATGGTAGACAAGGATAAGCTCTTGTTGCAGAGGGGCCTGTCAATATTGGTTCTCAGCTGAACTTCTAATGCTAATCATTACCGTGCGGAGTTGTACTGCAGAACGAGGCTTATGGGGACCGTATTTGGCTGCCTTCTCGCTTAATAGGACGTCGGCGACTAACAGTAGACAAGGATAAGCTCTTGTTGCAGAGGCGCCTATTGTTGTTAATTCTCAGCTGAACGTGCAAAGTCGTGTTGCAGAATGAGGCTTTTGAGAACCGTATTTGGCTGCCTTCTCGCTTAATGGGACGTCGGCGACTACCACGCTACGACAAGGATAAGCTCTTGCTGCAGAGGCGCCTGTTGTTGTTAATTCTTAGCTGAACGTGCAAAGTCGTGTTGCAGAATGAGGCTTTTGGGGACCGTACTTGGCCGCCTTCTCACTCGATGGGATGTCGGCGATTACTAGAAGACAAGGATAGGATCTTGTCGCAGAGTCGCCTATCGTTGTTAGTTCTCAGCTATATATGCAAAGTCGTGTTGCAGAATGAGACTTTTGGGGACCACATTTGGCTGCCTTCTCGCTTAATGGGATGTCGGCGACTACTAGAAGACAAGGATAAGCTCTTGTTGCAGATTCGCCTATTGTTGTCAGTTCTTAGCTGCATGTGCAAAGTCGTATTGCAGAACGAGGCTTTTAGGGACCGCATTCGGCACCAGACGTCTATAAGGCTTTAAATTGTCAACACGCACCAGCCGGCGGACTTCTACCAGACCTTGAAGGTTTTCGACTGGCTCAATATCTCTTTTACCAAAAAGAAAAAACCAGATCACGTTCTACGGTATTGTTTGAGACAAGGAAACATGACGAGCGAAGACGAAGGTGAAAGGAATAGCCGCGTTGAGCTTGGTGGTGGTGAGACCCAGGCCGCACCTCTGCACGTTTTGCCATTGATTGATTCTGTTTACAGGTTCCAAGGCAGAACATATTTCCCCTGGAAATATGTTCTCTCCAAAATCCTTTGTGGCCCTAGCCAGGGTGGTCACGGGCTCTCTCATCGCCGGCTTTCTCCCCACCGTGAACGCAACGTTCTCAATCGCAAGATGCTGCACCCTCGCCGTCCGGCACGAGTTCCACACCCACATCGAACAGCTGTATCCTTGGGAGGTCTGCAACTTCAACACTGAGATCGACTACGGCAACAACGAGACGTTCCCCTCCATTGTGCGTAGTATGGGTTGGGCGAAGGAGTTTTGTAGGGGAACACAGTATAGCTCCTTGAAACAGTGGCTGATACCCCTCTCGACATACATCTCACCATACATCGGTATCCTGCTGCTATGTCCGGTTGGCGATGTATCGGAACATCGTCTCGTTAAATGGCCCGGCTGGGACGTCGTCAACGACGTGCTTAATGGACTCAGGAAGCCTCTCCAGGAATATATAAGCATTCTGGGTGATCCTACCAGCGCTACCTTTGGCGCTTTGCACGAGATTTGGTCCGATGCGAGGACCTTGAGCAGGCTCACGCGGAAGAACTCCGGGAAGCTATCGCGGCTGCGTCAAAGAGCGTTGTGGGTCGCGGTGCTCGCAGGTGACATCCAATTTTCGGCACAGACAAACTGGAAATCCCAGGTCATCCCAGCCCTAGAAGCCTCAGGAGGGGCGCTCCATCGAGACCTTTTGTCCAACAACTCCGGCGACAGTAAAGGTAACGACAGAAAAATCACCTCTCAGGAGGTTGACATATCGCCCGCCAAGAACGAAAGCCCATCTTCAGCGCCGCAACCTCTCGAATACGATGCTTCCACTGAGGCCAATAAGATCGACAGGGCTATCGAGATTGTCATTGTCGCGCGCAATAGCTTTGTCGGTGGGGTTCTGATCCCCGTGGTCCTGATGCTTGCGGTTACAGCGGCAACATTCTATGATGCCTACAGCAAGAAGGGTGACAAGGACACCGGACTTGCCCTTGCATACTGCGTCTGGTATTCATGGATACTAGTCCTGGGCGTCGCAGGCAACTGTCACGCCAGCACCCTTAATCCCAAAGTCGCCAAACGAGCGTTCGAAGAGGTGCTCACATTCGGCAAGGAACCTGTCAGCACTGCCCTGCGTCACCGATATGTTAACAGCTATCTGTGGCAGACTTGGGCGAAGAGGTCTGGGGACCTCTCGGCTTACCAATCCATGATGGGACCCTTGAAGTCCGACTGGCATTTCTGGCTTCGATTCTGTACCGGTCAATCCCTCGGCTTCTGCTGCGTTGCCTTCTCGTCAGCCTGTGCTATCGCTATTGCCTGGACGACACCGACTGTTGGCCTCGGTTGTAGATCGTTCAACTTCATTCTATACGTGGTCTTGTCCTTCGTCACGGCCTGCATGCATGTCCTGTGCTCCTGGCTGTCAGTTCGCTGGGAAGTACAACAACCGTCCTCAACGGTCGTAACGCTCCTAGTTGCGCGCTGTACATACTGGTTCCTCGTCTTTGTCAACTCCTTGGTCGTGATCCTGGGTACACTTTTCCACCTGGTCGGCGTGTTCCGGACGTGCTGGTGCGAGCAGCTGACTTGGACGGACTCCACACTGATCGAGCTGAACAGTAAGACTCCCGAGGCGGTTGACAATGCCCGGAGGTACTGGCTTTCAACGGCGTATATAGCATTCGGAGTAGTGTGGCTGGCTTGTCTAACGGCAATTGCGTTTCGGAGGTTTATCATACAGAAAATGGAGGACTGGGTAGTGGAAAGCGCGGAAAGCGATGAGAGTTGAAATCGCTCTGTCCACGCTTCCGATAGGGCAATGGGATGCCGTGACAAGGTCCGTTGAAGGGTGGGAGCAACTGCGATGTCCATGTCCTTCCCGTCGTACTTCTCAAATCTTTGCAAAGTTTCTCAGATAGCTCGTCAGGCTATAGTCTAGCCTCAATAGAGTCTAACACAAGTTCCCCATTCAACGAACATACGACTAACCAAAACGAACCCCCAGATCGGCCCAATGAACATACGAGCGGGAGCAATACGAAGCAAGAGTAATAAGGGTTAAACTGCTCCCGCGATAGGGAGGTAGTTTCCAGCAGCCCATAAAAGCGATGTATGAGCTGGAAGAAGTACAAAGAGAAAAAGCGCTTCCTTGATCTAATGAGAGGGAGGAGAAGCCCAAAAGCCCCCTCGCATGCCTATGGAAGTATAACGGCTCGCTCAGTTCGTGAGCTTTTCCCGCGAGAGAACCAGCGTGATTGCCAACCAAAGGACGTAGTCAACGCACCTAAGATGATACATCCAAGGAGACATTCGACAACCATCATGAGGATGGGGTGTCCTCTGATCTTCTTCGGTTTGGATAGGTTGTCTCCTTCGCGAACGAATCCATTGCAGCTGGGCATATAGACCTTGGGATTCTTTGCTTTGCGTGGTTTCTGGGACAAACTACCACCGTAAAGGTCCTTGTGTGAGAAGAGATCGCGTTATTACCGCCTGAACAGTGTGCTAAGCCCCACCCAGGCTGGTGTCGTGGTGGCAATGCGTTTCGTACCAGCGTACTCTATAGCGAAGATTGGCGTTGCAAGGCTTCGTCGCTGCATTGTGTTCGGTATTGTACCAAAGAGTTATGTTTATACCACCGAGATTGTAGAGAGTAGAGTGTAACGATGAGGGTCCAACGGCCCTCTTCACCGCATGGGCACTAGCGCCGAGGCAACGCCGGGCTTAGTCACGTCATTCCCGCAACACGACGTAGCTCCCGCTGCGGGCTTCGAGGATAGTTGGACCCCAGGCAACCGAAACCACGGTTCGACAACCTGTCCTCACAGTCCTTTCCGCGCCTGCACCTACCCACGCTCCGCATTCAACACCTCCCCAACTACCTCGATCCTCCGCCTGGATCAAGAAAGAGCCAGGAACCGGGAACTGGGATTAGCCACCATGGCCGACGCCGGAGTAGACATCGCACAGCTTACCGAAGACCAGCAGCTTGCACTGCAGCAGTTCACCGCCGTCACAGACCAGGATATCAAGGATGCCGTGCCCTTGCTGCAGCGGTGCCAGTGGAATGTGCAGGTACTATTCTCCTATTGTCCCATGGCTCGATGCGTAAATTAACGTCTTTGTAGATAGCGATAGCCCGCTTCTTCGACGGCGAACCCACCGAAGACCCCGTTGCTGTCGCCGCTGCAGCCGCAGCCGCTGCAGTTCCACAAGACACGCGCCGACAAGAAGTCCTCGCCAATGGGTTCTCCGCCTCCCCGCGCTCTTCCACATCCAGCCGTCGCCGGTTAGAAGCCGCGCCTCGAGTCGTCCCCCAGCCCGAAAGCCAAATCACAACGCAAGCGCCCTTTATACTCACCCTCCTCCTCGCACCTTTCAATCTTGTATACTCGCTGCTCTCAAAATGCTTCCGGTTTATGGGATGGTTGATACCGCCGCTGCGACGACTCTTTACCCCAGGTGGCGTGAATGCGACGGCTTCGAGGCGCATGGTGAGTGGGAGGCGCCCGTTAAACCCGAGGGATACGGCGGCACGGTTCGTGCGCGAGTTTGAGGAGGAGTATGGGTCGCACAATCTCCCTTTCTTTGAGAATGGGTATGCGCAAGCTTTCGATCTGGCGAAGAAGAATCTCCAGTTCTTACTTATAATTTTGGTGTCACCCGAGCATGACGAAACGCCCTCCTTCATCCGCGATACGCTGCTGAATCAGGACGTGGTAGACTTCATACGCAACCCAGACAACAACATTATCCTCTGGGCAGGCAACGTGCAAGACTCGGAAGTCTACCAAGTTTCCACTGCGTTGAATTGCACCAAATTCCCTTTCGCCGGCCTTATCGTACATACGCCGAATGTCTCCTCGACCGCAATGGGCGTCGCAACACGCATCGCCGGCCCCACACCCCCCAACCAATTCATCACCAAGCTCCGCCAAGCAATGCAATCGCACACCGAGCCCCTCGGCCGCGTGCGCGCACAACGCGCAGAGCAACAGGCGACACGCAACATTCGCCAACAACAGGATAGCGCATATGAGCGCTCGTTAGCCACGGATCGCGAACGCGCACGTAAGAAGCGCGAAGAAGCAGATCGCAAGGCGAAAGAGGAAAAGGAAGCACTGGAGCGTCAACAAGCCGCCGACCTCTACGAGTCGAACCTCGCGCAATGGCGCAAATGGCGCGCCTCGAGCATCGCCGCCGAACCCCCTGCCACCGAGAAAGACATCGTCAGAATCAGTCTCCGCATGCCCAACGCGGAACGCGTGATTCGAAAATTCGCCGCTGATGCGCATATCGAGGAACTTTACGCCTTTGTAGAATGCTACGACATCCTCCAGTCTGGCGAAAACGTAGCAGACGCACAGGAACCAGCTAACTTCCAGCACGAGTACAAGTTCCAACTTGTCTCGCCCATGCCCCGCGAGGTGTACGATGTGAAAGGCACTATCAAGGAAAGGATTGGCAGGAGTGGGAATCTTATCGTGGAGACGCTGGATGTTGAGGAGGAAGAGGACGAGAAGGAGTAGTAGTGATGTGCATTGTGCTGTATGGGTTCTTTATTTGCTTGTAGATGTGCGTCTTGCATTGAAGTGGCGTTTGATGGGGGGCCTTGCTGATTAGCGCTGATGAGGGTGGTGAACATGAATGTTATGCTAGGGTATTGTACATGGTAGCGGCAGGACGCGACATAGATTGTTCTGGGTTCATCGTAGAGACGCTCAATAGTGTTCCTATCTACCATCTACTCCACGAATGGGACGTGTGTAGAGTTTACACCTTGCAGCAGGCTTTCGCAGTGTTATAGATATCGCATTGTTCTACGTATCTTCTCTTTCCTATCAGAAGATCCTTTGCCTCCAAAGGTGCAGATGAGAGGTATGACACCATCTGGGATGAGCTCGAACCGAACATGTCGCTCCATCCGATGATCAAACATCGTAGCAGTTAGACCCTGCGGCACAAAATCAGTAGTAGCACGAATGTCAATCATTAGTCAGATCACACACTCACAGCCAGCAAAAGCTCCTCCAGATACCGGTCTTTCTTCTCACCAAATCGATGTAGCAGAACACACTACCCCACGCACCAAAATCATCCCACCAACACGCTCGTCAGCATGCGCGAGGTACTCCACACAACGCTCCAACAGACATCAGCATGCACAAACGATGCTCCAAGCCAGACCAATCGTCACGTTATAGACAAGTATCAAGTTTCCAATTCACACTATACACGTCCTAATCCCTCTACGCAGCTCGGAGCCCGCCCCACCAGTCTTCAAAAAGGATGCTGCTCAAAACGCCCTGAAAATGCTATCACAACGCAACCCGAAAAGGCACGCCGAGTCCTCTCTCTCGCTACAGATCACTCCTCATCCGAGTCGGTATCCGTATCCGTCTCGCTCTCCGACTCGACGTCGCCCTCGGTGTCACTGCCATCGCTGCTGTCGTCATCCCTCGACCTCCTCTTCGGCGGCGGGACACCAGTCTTGAGTGTGCGCATCTGTCCTGTGAACGAATCTGTTTGGAAAAGTCAGTAAAGTCACTTTGCAAACGAAATACACAAAACTTACCCTCATCTGGCTCGCTAATCTCGCCCTCCTCTTCCACGTTCTCTGCCTTGCTCGCGTCTTCTACTACAAGCGTGACCTCCTGCTTCGTGTCCATGCCGATGTAGCTATCGCAGATCATGTGCATGACGAACGTGTAGCTGCCGGGTTGGGGCGGGGCGCCAAACTGCATCTTCAGCGTCTGCACATTGAAGGTCGGCTTGCCGCTTGCATCGAGAATCGGCTTGTCAAAGGTGGAGAAGGTGAAAGGCGGCACAGCGATGCGACCCTGCTTGCTATCTGCCAGAAAGATGTGCCACCTGGGGGCGTGATCGCGGGCGTAGTATGGAGCATGGGTTAGCGGGGGTTGGATGGGCTTCTCGTATGAACGGTCATCCTTGCGTCCACTAATCGCTGCCACGTCGCCCTCATCGGGATCAATGTCCAACAGGTCCTTGGGGTTGATTTCGGGTATGGCAGTGGCGCCAGGAGGGATAAAGCGAGCCTTGATCACAAACTGGACCAAACTGCTAGGGGTGACGTAGCGCTCTCCGACGACCTTGAAAAAGGCCTTTTCTACCTGCAAGACGGGAATTTGCGAAGCCAAAGCCATCGCTGTGCTGTATTGCTCTTCCGAGAGGAGATTGGGGGCGACGAGACGAGCCTTCCGCTGGGTCGCAGGGATGCGCATAAATTCCTGGATCGAGAGATGTGTTCTTGAACGCTCGGCCTCGGCAGCTTCGGCGACAGCGGGAGTGAAGTGAGGAAGCTGTTCCAGAGGTGAGGCGCCGGGCCGCGTGGCTTGGATCAGATTCTGGGAGGTGTGGTAGGCTGACACCACGGCCTTGGTGGTGCCGAATGCGAGAGCCATGGAGGCATATGCCTCGTTGAGTCGAAGCGCGATCGGGGCAACCTCGTACTTTTCCTCATTTAGTTCCTCGTCGTCCAGCTCAATACGTCCAAGATATGCCCAAAGCAGTGTCAAAACCTTCCTCCGCCGGCTGTCTTCTAGCTCTCCAAGCTTCTGGCGATCCTTCTTTGTAAGCGCACTCAGCACTGGTGAGTCGGTCTCCGAGAGGACCTTTTGTTCCAATTTCGAGAGCCCGTTATCAGCCTTGTTTCCAGCCAGTGTGTCATTGAACTCGTCGGCACTGCTCAGCGCGCCAATGACACCGCTTTCGCCCTGGTCGTTGTCGTACTCGCGGAAAAGCTTGCCGGCGCTCGATACCAGGATCTTCTCCTTGGTCAGGCGCTGGGTACCGTACCACCATTTTCCGACAAAGTAGGGCAGGAGGACACCGAGGGCGAGCGCGTACACAAGGAGAACGAATTTGCCGTTGCCATCTGTAATAATCCACTTCGGCAGCGCGATTCCGATACTGAAGCTCTGCTTGCCGTCCGGATGGCCATATTGTAAAAAGTTCTGGCGGATTTCCTCGTCGGTGAGCGCCTTGAAAGCCTTGGTGACCTCAACCCAGTGATCGTTGATTGAGTCTATGGTGATGTTCCGCTCTGGATCGGCCTGGCGCTTGTCGGGATGCTGGGAAAGTGAGAGCTTGCGGTAGTGCTTCTTGATCTCCTTCTCGGTCGCCGACTGTTTGGCCGTCAGTATGTTCATACTGCTGGAGTGGGGGGCAGGCATACTCGGGAGACGCCCAAGACATCATACGGATCCCAGATCTTTGGGACTGTCCGCGCAGTGACAATGATGAGGTAGATCATGGCTGCGATCACGGTCCATCCTCCAATGCTCACAATAGCCCGCTTTATCCTCCGCTCTCGTCGTTTCTGCTTCTTGCGCTGCTTCTCGATCAGGTCGACATGCTCGGGGGTGAACTCTGACGGTATCCGCGTCGCCGTATTCTCTAGTTCTGCGCAACTGTTAGCAATCACCTTGTAGTAATAGCGCTCGTGGATGCGCACCTTTGCTCGGCTTCAGAAGCGAATATGTGACGGGTACCGTAACGAAAGCGGTGAGGGTGACGATAAAGTAGGGAAAGAATTGACCCTGCGCTTGTTAGTACAGTTCGTGGTGTAGCCTTGGTGTACCTACCTGCTCATCGTAGGTGTAGTCCGTGCCAGACATTTTGAAGGTTGGTCCTTATTCGGACGCCGCGCGAGGAGAGAAGATCAAGGAAGAGACAGCTTGAAAATAGCCTGGTTGCGACTGCGGCGCAGGTTTAGGTGGATAGGGAGGAGAGTCAGGCTTGTAGCATCGGAGGAGATGTTGGCGTGGCCTTAAAGAAAGTCGTGGTCGAATAACGAATCGTACCCCGGTCGAGGACACAGTTTCCGCCGCCACAAGTAAACGCTTGGCGTTGCATCACGTGTGCACGCGCTTAGGCGACATTAATAGTTGTATCGTCGCGGCGACTTCCACATTCGCCCCATTCACCCGTTGCTAGCCTTGGAAACTTTCTGGAGGTGTAGAATATGCACCGACGCAGATATTGTCAAGTTCGTTGTTACTCCTTACTCCCCTTGACGCAGACAGCCACCCCGTGCAGGTGTCTTCTCGTCATGTTCACTTCATATTACGTTAACATCGAGCTGCATTAACAATACTCGCCCAGCCACCCTCTAGAAGGACTCATCAAGACACCCAGCATTTAGTCCTTAATAATGGGTGAAGAATAATGCAGCACGAAGAGCTGGCATGCTACATAGGCTTAGTCCCACCACAGGTACTATTTGCACTTTGTCTAGCTATAGGGCGCAATACTCCTGCAGCGTGTTATATGATGCAACCTGCATGTACCCCTTCAAGATAGATGCTTTTCCTATGTACAGCACTATATTGGACTACCCCGCCCCTCTACCCCTGGCCTTTCCTCTTGAGTAAATGCTATGCGGTACAAATTGTAGTGCAGACATGCTCGATGCTAGGCCATCCATCGGATCTGCCTTCACTGCCGAAGCCTCCGGTGCTTGAGATGCTGTTGATGCCTGGGCAGTAGAGCCACCCCGGCCTCGTCCATTACCTCGACCGCGACTACGGCCCGCTCCCCTAGGATGCCCGAAACCTCCCCGCCCACGAAGCTTGACTGGCGTGCGTTTGAATCCCTCTTTGCCTTCGTCTTCGCTGTCATCTTCGTCATCTTCTTCGTCTTCTTCGTCCTTTACGATATCCATTGTTTCTCCAGTAGTCCCACTAACGCTCTCACCCCTCCTCCTGCTAGTGGGTGAAGTTGTGGAGTTGACAGTGCTTGAACGTCGACGATGCGGCGGTCGGAGCATGGAGCTGCGACGATCGATGCCGTCGTTGACGATGAAGAAGTCGTAGTTCCGTGGGAAGCCATGCTTGTCAATGCAATGTAGGCGGCGCTTGAAGGGCGTGGAGCAGAAGCGATCGCACGTAGAAACAAGGCATGCATACTACACCAAGTCAGCGATCTGACTTCTGACTTTGACTATGATTGGCGACTCAAAGATTGACCGGTATGGTACAAGAAAAAATACAAGATGCGGGGAAAGCTTTATATGCAAGAGAGGGTACCTACCGTTTTCTCGCCTTGATCCCGCTTCGTGGCGCTGATGGGATCATGGTTCTCGGCAATATGCAGGTGCAGAAAATGCTCGTCCGGGAAGTTCTTCTTACATTCTGAACATCTGTTCATATGCGTCTTCTGGTAGTGGACATCATATTCGTCGAAGGACGCAAACGTAAGCGGGCCGTGGGGTGGAAGCGAGCACTTCATGACGGCGGGGTGTTTAAATACAGCACTGTTGGCATCGAGATGGACGATCTTGACATCCACAGACTGCTCTCTCGAGATTGGCGAGCGTGGGTCTTCTGAAGACGACACAGAGTCCTGGCGTGAGCGTTTGCCCATAGCGATTGTGATTGCTCGACACGATTTGCGGTGTGTCGCGGTGTGATGTGGAGAGGAAAGAGGACAGTACCTTTCCGGTCAAGCCTGTCTCCTAGGCTCGCTCCTGAGGTGAATGCCTTGTGTCAGCCTTGTGACTTGCCGCGCCGAATTAGATTGATGGTGGTGGTAGGGGAGTGTAGCCCGCCGTGACTGTTCACCTCCGTGGTTCGCGGGTCGGTGCGGGCCAGACCAATAGATGCGAGCCTCGCCCGAACTACATCCCTCCCTCACCTCAACACGGACTTCTCACTTCGCCCTGTGCCCACCACCACCCCCCCGCCCTCGCTCTCCATCCGCCGCAGGCTTGTCTTGCGCTCTCGATTGCTGCCTCTGAGACACGCAACCGCCAGCTGCTTGTCCTTCCGCAGGGATAAGACCACCGTCGCTAATGGAGAATACCAGCCACAGCAGCCGCCGTCATTCGCTCCGTGCCTCCATCTGACCTGCCGGCCGACCGTGGGGTCACACATGAGAACGTTGCGGGTCCTGCGCAAGAGGCATGGCCGCGAACACTGAACTGCTCCACGGGTGCGCGCCCTTATGACTTTTGCGGCGGCGGCGCGGACTGACAGAATTTCTAGGCGTGCGCGCTCCATCGAGGAACAGCTCATCAAGCTCGCCGACAACGACGCCCCCGGCACCAAGCTCGCCGCAATTCTACAAGAGTGAGCACCCGGTCACGCCATCAAGTCATGCGCTCATTCTAGCAGGTACCGCGACGCATGCGACAAGCTCCTCTCCGCCGACTTCGAATACGCCACGGCCCACCATGTCGAGCTACAGCTGTGGAACGCACACCTCAAGGTGAACACCGTCTACCGCAAAGAGAACCGCACGGTATGTCGCAGGCCGCATCATAAAAGGGGGAAGCATGCTGACGTGGGGCAGCTCAAGAAGCTCAAGGACCGCGTTGTTGAGCGGCGGAAGCTCCAGAAGGAGTACTTACAGTTCATAAAGAACAGCCAGCGCTTCTACCGCCAGTACGTCTTGAACCTCGATACCCAGATTGAGGGCATCCCCGAGCTGCGCAAGATTGCGTTCAAGTGGAAGGATGATGGTATGTCCAACATGGTTCTTGCTGGCCCTCGCTCATAGGATCTAGCTCCCCGCACCTCCACACGCCGGCGCATCGATCCCTCCCTGAAGGACCAGGTCCTGCGATCCTGCCACCAGACGCTGATTCAGCTCGGCGACCTCTCCCGCTACCGCGAGTCCGAGCTCGGAGACGAGAAGAACCGCAATTGGGGACCCGCCAAAGGATACTATGATCTGGCCGCTGAGATATATCCTGATTCGGGCCACGCACACAACCAGTTGGCTGTGGTAGCGCGCGAGGATGGAAATCACTTCCGCGCCGTGTACCACATCTATCGCTCTCTTGGAAGCAAGTACCCTTACCCGCAAGCGAAGCAGAACCTCGAGGTCGAGTTCAAGAGGATTGTGAGCGCTTGGGAAAAGGGTGAGCTGATCAAAAAGCGCAACCCTTCCGACAACAGCAACCCCGGACACGCCCTCATTGCCTGGTTTGTTCGCCTACACAGCAAGTGTTACAAGGGCGAGGACTTCAAGGAGCACGATGAGCTCGAGAGCGAAGTCCTCAGCCACCTAGCTATTGAGCTCAAGGAGCACTCACTGGATTCCATTTTGCAGAAAATCATCCTTATCAACCTTGCGGCAGAATACTTTGCGTCTGTCCAGATGAGTGGTGCGTCAAGCGCTCTCCGTACGACTTCCTTGCTAACAACTGCAGGTGACAACCCACCTCCGAACGTTATGAAGACGTATTTCTACTTCCTCAGACTGAATGTCAAGACATTCTTCACCCTATTGCAGGTCATGCAGCCGGAACTCGAACGTCTCTCCGAAGGACACGATGTTACGCACAACGGCGACCGCACGCCGCAGCTTTCCGACAAAATCACTGTTGTTGCCCGTCGAGTACTTCCCGGACTCCGCTTGTATAGCACGTGGTTTGCTCGATTCTGGCCGGTACTAAATGCGAACATTGCCGATACTTTGACCCAAGTCGAAGTTCAAGAGCTGTGGAGATCGTATGCTGAGACTCTGACCTTGCTCGTGTCGAGCTTCCCTGTGCAAGAGCTTCCCGAAGACAGCTACATGCTTGAGGAGGATACCGACACCATCGGCTTCCAACCCTTGATCTCACCGGAAACAACCAAGCTCTGGTACACCGACGATGGAATGAAGCAGAAGTGGACCGACCTCGAACGCAACCACCCGAATATTGAGATGCTCATGCGGGTCAGAGACCTGCTCGTCGATGGCCTCATCCTAACGCAAAACCCAGATGCGCCCCTGGACCTCGATGGCTCTCGCTTCGTTTACCGCGAGGTGGGGCTGCCACCGCTCGCGAGCCCCACAAACCAGGTGGATGCTTCACCCGTCTTGCCAATGGAGACCATAGACTATCCACTGTTTGCTCCCGTAGCACCGATTGCAGAGGATCAAAAGTCGCACAGTGTGGCTGCTCCGTCGGAGACTACATCAACTACCCTGGCCAAAGAGACTGCCCTAAATCAGATGGTGGATGACTTGGTCGGGCCCGATGAGGGCCTGGAACCTTTGCCTGAAGAGGATGAGAACATCCCCCCGACTCCACCGGAACAGACCTTTGAGGACACGGCCATGGTTACCGACAGTGCGTACGGCCTTGTCTCGATCAGCGACCTTGTGAACACTGTCCAAAACTACAAAATGGCCTCGGGTTCTCCGGCTCCTGTTACACCCTTGATATCGACGCCTATGCATAGAGGCACATCTTCGGGTTCCATTCGCGGGCCCGCGAATTTGCCTTCCCTCCCAGACGGACAGTGGAACATGAACTCAATCTGGAACCGTAGCTACAGCGGCACACCTGGCCCGGCCTCGCCTCTTCTACCCGAAACTGCTGAGATTCGCAGCTCGCCTATGAATGGTGCACATACCGGTCACGTTCGTGGGGAGTCTTCAAATTCAATCCGTAGCTCCGACTTCAGCATGGCTAGTACGGGTCGCACTGCACGACCAATCTCCGGTGGTCTGGGAAGTGGTACCGCTTGGGGAAACCCTGCGGCGTCTCACTACGGCTCTGTCTATGGTAATGGAAATGCTGTCTACGGCCACGGTCCGGTCTACGGTGACGGTTACAACCACCAGTTTGGACATCCAAACGACGTGAACCTTGCCAGCCCTCTTCTGTTTAGGGGATCGTACGCTGAACAGGGGCACAGCTCGTATGGTCGCACCCCGCCGAACGGTCAAGTTGGCTGATCGATGGTGACTTCGCCGTGACTGGCGATAGTCACGCGTTACCGCCTATTTCGACACCCATACCCCAAACAAGCTATGTCTGGCAGTCTCCTCAATCCATCCGAGGTTGCCTAAGCATGACATGCCAGTCGGTCGGTCTTTGTCACTGTTCTCGCACCCTTAAGCCAGGAGCCACTTAGCAGCCGGCTTTGGTGGAGGCAGCACACGTCATTCGAGGCTCGCCCTGCACCCATTCCCGTGGTGGACTTCCCAACTGCTTTCGTGGGAGTCGATCACCTTTCAGCAATGCTTTCGCTTGGGGACCGAGCCTGGAGGATTTGGAGAGGACTACGTGCATGGGCCCCAGTTGGAGAACATACGTGCCAGAGCCTTACCTTGCTTTACTTTGCTTTGCTTCTACTAGATTGATTCACTTCTTGAAATCAGACTAGTGCTATAAGGGCGTACGCAGCCCGTTGCGGACTGCTGCTGCGCCTCTTGATCGCTAGTTTTGTCCACGGTCCGTATACGCTGTTTGCTTGGGTGTATATTCATAGTGCTTTAATACAGGAGTTTGCGTTATTGTGTTTGTCTTATCGTGTGGTGTGAGGTCTTGATGCTTATTCTCCCTTCGTGATAATCTTGTAGGGCCTTCATGTTTTGGGGCTGTCACATACTGAGGAATTCCTGGATGAGTGTGCTGACTGTGAGTGTGTTCTTTCTGTCTCTTGATGGGTTTTTGACATCTTGCCTTAAGCGACATGACCTTCTTCAAACGTACGATATTGCAAGAGGGAATGGAACGATTCGCCGCATGACTGGTATAACTTGTTTTGTTATTTTAGATTAAATTTGTCTCGTAAGATTTTTTTAACTTTGTGAGCAGGAACAATTCGCACGAAATATAGCAGAGCTTATGTGTGAAAAGAAAAAGGTGCTGTACCCACAACTCACACACGATGATTAAACAATTAGACATTCACACTATACGGTACACGCTTTGAGCATGAGATGCTCATTCTATTGTTGTCTGGGTAAAAAATAATTATGAAGGTCTGTAAGCGATAGGTGTAAGGATGCGGGCATAACGATACGAGATCTTGTAGCACACAATAATGGACGAATGTATGCAATACGAGGTCTCATAACGATACAAGGACCTCTGCGTAGCACACCAACAGTCAAATCACACATCTACTTACATGCACAGACACCAAAACGTTCGATTACAGCGTCTGTACAATAAATCTATCCACTCCAGAGCCGCGGACTAAGAGAGTGTGGTGCAGAGCACAAGTAGTTCAACCAGATATTGTTGACTACAGGCACGATGGCCGTACCGAACATCAAGAACATCAACTGGTCGATGCGACGTTGTTGCCATCGACGTGAAGGGGACCGAGTCCTATGTAGTTCCCAAAGTCGAGACCGCCAAGATCATAGTGCACAGACCATCTCGGCCCGATTCTTTGCCGAGCTGCCCACAGTCCACGTCGAGCTTTTTGCGCGCGACTTCGAACTTTTTCTGTACGCACGCCATTCCAATCCCACATCAACACCACAGAGGTATGTCTTATCCTTATCGAGTGCCCTTCAGATAGCCATGGGCTGCAATCGCCTCCCTCCTATGAGCGAGCGCGACACTGCGCCTCTCTTCGACAAGAGCTGAAGAACCTCCATGTCTCGACTGGGGGCACTCTTTTACGCTCTGGCTTCTGGAGGCTAACCGCGTCACCACCACAGATACCTCGATCGCCCAAACGCCATTGAGAATCTCCTGCCACCGTCAATATGGTCAAAACCTCCGTCCTCAACGATGCGCTCAACGCCATCAACAACGCCGAGAAGTCTGGCAAGCGCCAGGTCCTCATCCGCCCGTCTTCCAAGGTCATCATTAAGTTCTTGACCGTCATGCAGAAGCACGGTATGTGCACGGCATTTCTTTTTTTGCAGTTCTCCCTTTCCCCAACCCCCCTCTTCGGGCTGATAACTAGACAATGGTTCCGATTTCTCCACAACCTTTGTCCTTTAAGTGTCCGATATATCAACAGCGAAGGACTTACAAGTCCTCGGATCATCCATGATGTACGATCTTTAATTCTTCGCGACATGCTAACGCATTTTTTAGGTTACATCGGCGAGTTCGAGGAGGTCGATGACCACCGCAACGGCAAGATTGTGATCCAGCTTAACGGCCGCGTAAGTTACACTCCAGCTAATCTTCACCGCCAAATTCTAATTCTGTCTGCAGATCAACAAGACCGGTGTCATCTCCCCCCGCTACAACGTCCAGCTCCGCGATCTCGAGAAGTGGGTTGTCAAGCTCCTGCCGTCGCGTCAATTCGGCTACATCGTCCTCACCACCTCCGCTGGTATTATGGACCACGAGGAGGCCAGGAGGAAGCACGTTGCCGGAAAGATTCTTGGCTTCTTCTACTAGTCGACGCGACGCAAACGGATAATACCCGGGGCCGATGATATGTCTGGACAAATAGGCAGGCTCTCATGGTTATGATAGATGGAATGACAAAAATCTGATGTCCAAATATTCATTGAATTGTCCACATGTTACTAACCCTGAGGTGATCAGTCTGCACGGGCCAGTCGAGTGGGTGCAGTTGCGAAGTGTTTTCTCGGGTACGCGGATGCTCCAGACTCAGCGAGAGGCCCGTCCATTCGAAGCGAGGGTGATCTCCTCAGTGTCTCCATAATTTATCTCCTCGTTGGTCGATGTGTTTCGGCGCACCGGCACTTCCCGGTCGAGGTGACGTCCGTCAAGGCTCCAAGGCTCTTGATTGTTCCAGATGGTCGTTGCGTCTACCGGCCTTCCACCTGCCATCTCCCGAAGCAGTCTCGTGGTCCGTACAAGCCGATTGCACACCATCGGTCAGGGATCATCGCTGTCGGCAAACAATATGTGATGAAGAGGGATGACGAGCGGCAGCATGCCAACCTACGTCTTCAAACTGACATGAAGCTAGGAGAGGGCCGCCTCTCCGGGCCAAGCACCAATACCACGAGCGTTGGGAGTCATGGTGATCGCTTCTAGCCGTCGCCTAATTCCACAACATTCGGTTCTTGCCGCCAGAAATTTGGAGAGCCTCAGGAGACCGGTTTGCAAGTCAAAACCCGGTTTACAGGACGACACGTGGTTACTCTCAAACATTCATGAAGCTAGAAGTCTGGTAAGAGCGTCCAAATCCGTTTACTACGCCACGACCACGACAGAGGGACAGGTGGATGTGATCAGTGTGCAGATGCGAAGCGAATATCACGTTCAAAAGGAGGTTGCCGAGAAGTCTCTGCACGGTGCGAAAGCATAGACTTTCTGACTTATAGCATAGTTCATATACGACAATTCGGGCGAACTAGAGTTGATGGCGGGGCGTTGGCCACGTTCGGGGTCGCGGACAGGGGTGTCTGCAACTGCAGGGGTTTCAGTCGCGCCGCAACACCAACGACTTTCCATCACGATACCGTCTCCTGCATAACAGGTTTGCTACAACGCCACTGTCGCACGCACGCCACTGCCGGATTGAGCCGGTATTCACCGCAGCAAGCTGTTGATCCGCGTGTCCTCGTTCTTGGCGGAGATCCGGGTTCACCGGATCCGTAGGAAGAGGAGGAGGCCCCTGCCATTCCACCCCGTCCTCAGGCCAATCTGCAGACCTCCGACGCATTTAAGCTCCCTTGGCAACAGTTTTAGCAGCCCATCATGAGTGCTTGGCGTGGACGGAAATGCAAATGGCCGGTATGGAGAGAGTCGCGAAGTGCCTGAGGGCTTGACAGCGGGTTGCAGCCTGACAGGCTTGCTCGACATGTGTGATGGAAGGCACGGGTGCCGCCAAACATGTCGGATGTGCTGGGCACTGAGGCAACTGAATAAAAGCCTCAGGATGCGCCCGTCTTTTGTTTTCTTCACACACTCACTCTCATCACCTTCCAGTCCTTCCTTGCCTCTCTTCCGGGTTAGCCCAGTTTAATACTTACTTCTCTATTAGCGACTTTGATAGTCTGCCCTTTTTGTCTACTCTTCACTGTCCTTTAAACGACCGGTCGTTCTTCATCATCACTCACGTCTGCGACGTTCAGCTTAATACCTTTCTAATCTTCGTACTTATTCAACTGGGCTACTTCCCTCTCCCCCCACACAAACACCAATTTCAAGATGTCTCTCATCCTCGCTACCCTCGCTCTTGCGACCGGCTTCGCTAGTAAGTCCCGACCTCTCATCGATCGGTCTGAGATTGAACTAACGCCCCACTAGTCGCCAAACCCCTCAACCTGCCCCAGTCGCTCCCCCACTACAAGCGCAACTCAGCCGTCTCCAACGGCTTCGGTGGTGACGGCTTCAACTTCATCGACGGCTTCAACAAGTTCGACCAGCAGGAGCAGATCATCCAGATCCAGGAGCAGAACCTGCAGATCATCGACAACGGCCGCCAACAGGCGATCGTGCAGCAGGTCAGCGAGGTGCTCATCGTCAACCAGAAGCAGAATGGCTTCAACAACGACATGAACAACCTTTTCCGCAAGTCGAGCATGAGGAACAACAACCAGGACAAGGCCACTGTTATCATGGTCGTCCAGCAGATCCAGATTGCGATTGATGACGGCCGTGGCAACCAATTCCAGCAGGATATCTTTGCGCAGTCGATCCTGGTTGCCAACCGTGGTGCCCGCGAGACCCAGTCCATCATGAGTAAGCTCCTCCTACCTTCTTCCCTCAACCACATCCACTAACTTTGACCAGTCTTCGACTCCAAGACCCTCATCGCCCAGGACATCCTCGGTGGCGGACAAAACGACTTTGGCAACGTTGGCGGCTTCGCCGGCCAATCTGGTATCGGCGCTCAAGCTCTCCCCACCAAGACCAACAACGTCCAGCTCTTCGGCGCAAAGCCTACCTGGACTGAGGTTGCCCAGGACCCCGCTGAGACTCTCGGCGGTGTCTGGCAAGCCGAGCTTGAGGACCTGCAGAAGGCTGAGCAGGATGCCGCTGACAACGCCATCAACGACCAGCTTGCCCAGCAGGAGAAGGAGGCGCTTGACCAGGCTGCCAACGAGAACCAGGACCAAGCTGAGGGTGCCGACCAGGCCAACGTTGATGAGCAGCAGAACGTCGACGAGGAGGCTCAGAAGGCCGATGAGGAGCAGAAGGCACAGGATGAGGCGGCCAAGGTGGCTGATGAGGAGGCCAAGAAGGCAGAAGAAGAGGCCAAGGCTCAGGAGGCGGCCGCAGTGCCACAGTAGAGTGATGATTGTCCTCCCTGCAGTTGGAGTTCTTTTGTCGTCTATCTTTGTGAACGGTCCACAGTAGCTGGGGTTTCCGTTATTGGCCAGTTGGTTGGCCCATTGCTTGCGGCAGCATATGAGGAAGATGGATACTAGTATACCCTCGAGAGCAAATTCCTGTGTTAGATTTCAATTGTCTTTTATGCCTCTTCTTCGGCGCTGTTCGGGGTCTTCTATGGGAGGTTCCTTCATCTTTGGTTTTGCATGTTGGCCAGCCTCCTGACTGGCTCGGAGAAGCGTGGGGAATTTGGGATGAACTTGGAAGAGAGAATCCGGAAAGTGTGAGAGTCCAATAGGAAATAGGAAGTAGTAAATTTACTCTTAACCTTTACTTTATTGTTCCGATCCGACTTGCGAGTAATCCAGGCGTTCTGAACGGGACTTGAGCTCTTGAGGGCGTGTTTGCTGGTCTTGCCCAGGCTGGGTAGTTCGTGTTGCGGTACATGATAGGGTCGGTTGGTGAGTTGGTGTAGTAGGATGTTGGTGGCGGATGTATATCGGTGGTCGCTGCGGAGACCTACCTACCACACCATCACCTACTTTGGTGTTCCGACCGGCATGTGTGCCACCGTAGGAGGAGGTATGTTAGCTGAAAGTGCCAAGCTCGCGGTGAGTCTGAAGAAAGTGTACACAATCGCGGACCCAACCGGGCTATATACTCACCACCCTCCTCGGCACCTTCTCACTCGCAGCAAAAACAAAACAACATATCCACCTCTTTCAATCAATCTAAACACCACTTCGTCCCAAAGGGCAGGGCGCAGCCTATGGTGAACCTCGAGAGACTGCGTTTCGCTACCAACGCCGTTTCATCAACCTCACTGCGCGTTTGGAGATCGCCTACCATCCCAGAGCTGATAGCAAAAATAGCTTTCTAGATCCGGGACGAGCTGTTTCCGAGGGATCGTGCGGACAATCTTGGGTTTGTTTTCTGGGGATGCAGAGGTGAGGTTGTCCAGCTGCATGTGACCACCGGACTTAGTCATGACGTACTATCGCTATCTCCGATCAGCACCATTTGCCTCCATGTCGCCTTCCCAGCGTTCTGTATTCCATGGACTACTCCCCACTACTCTTCCGCATAGTCCCATCATGTCCGAAGCCTGTTGCACTTGCGCCAGTCTCCTCACATCCATACCACCCACGTACGACGAAAAGTCCGAGAAGCCCACGCAATATGAACGACGCCTTGATTGCTGTGGTCGCGCCATTTGCGCTCGATGTATAACAGACAACCCACGATTCGCAACATACTGTCCTTTTTGCCAGGTGTCCAGCGTCCCTTCTTCACTGCCCCAGGGCTTGAGGGACCCTCCAGCATATTCGCCACCGAGCGGAGAGCAGGCGGGGGACGAGCTTCCACCATACTCAGCGAGCGACTCACGCCAACTCTCGTCGGAGAAGAGTGGCGCGAACGAGCAGGATGCGCCCGACGTCCTGCATTTTGTGGACCCAAACAACGACTCGATAGCGTCTTTGTCCCTGCGATATGGAGTACCCGTCGGGGCGTTACAACGGACCAATAGCCTCTACGCAAACCATCTTTTGGCGGCGCGTAGAACTGTTCTCATACCTGGGGAGTACTACAAGGGCGGCGTTAGCCTAAGCCCGAGGCCGTTAGAGGGCGAGGAGGAAGAGATGCGGAAGGGAAAGCTGCGGAAGTTTATGGTGGGTTGTAAGGTTGCGGAGTGAGTATTTCCAGACATTTCCGAATGCATGGTTCCAGGCTGACTGGCCCTCAACTTAGGTATGATGTTGCGTTACTATACTTGCAACAAGCCGACTACAATCTAGACGAAGCGATCGGTGCGTACAAATCTGACGAGAGATGGGAGAGAGAGCATCCGCTTGAAGCGGTAAAGAAGGGCAAGTCGAAAGCGTCTTCTGCAGCTACTGGGAGACGCAAGTGGGGCTTTGGCGGCCTGGCTGGCCAGATATAGTGACTCTGCACCGTCCAGTCTGCTCAGGGAGATTGCGCATCATGATTCTGGGGAAGATTGACGTTGCAGGTGCGAATAGCTCCGTGGAACTAGTCCCACCGAACGCTCCACAGTGTCCCAAGTCGAAGCCGCCCTGATTACCAACTGCAGAGAGCGATCCCTTACTTGGAGTTATTTTCGCGACCAGAGCCAAGACATCGGAACTTTCGGGAGCGCGGTGTTGCGGGCGCTTCGAACGGTCGGCGGATAGCTACCCTTTGTTCAGCACAAACCGATCGATTTGTCTCGCGCATCGCATACCATCTCCACTCCAGCGCATAGACGCATTGTATTACCACACCCAGCGCATATCAAGATACCAACGCGTTTATTATTCTTTTTTCTCGACAGTTCTATATCAACTCTCGGTTCTGGGTTCTTCAAAACATTGCCTAGAATCCGCACCTATTCTCCGTTCTTTTGTCGGACAGATGCTGCCATTGCCTGTCGCTTCTGTTTTTAGAGCTTTACATATCTTGGCACGTCAACCAATCAATCGCTCCTATCCCTGCGGCGCTAATTAGCGCCGAAACGTCGTCCGAATCACCCGTCTGCAGCTCACGCATCGTAGCGCCCGCGACTCTGCATTTGGCGTTTCACTGCATTTGTGCCTGAGTATGTCGTGTTCATGCGTCTCATTGGTCATTGCCCGCCGGACACCAGTCGAGCCTCATGAGCCAGAGGGACGAACAGCAGATATTGGCGTCAATTTTAACGCTGTGGCCCTTCGAGAGGCCAATTAGTGACCTCTTTGGAGGCCTGAGTGTGGACTGGTGCAGATAAATCCCCTGTTTTCGGTAGAGGCAGAGAGGTGAGGAAGTAAATTAACGCTCTATTTTTGAGACCATGCGCATCTTACGCGCTCACTCTTCCACACTGCAGCCATTCTACGCAATTGCTAATCCAAGAACAGCGATCGGCGGCACTCGTCTCCACATGAGCGACTGCACTGTCTATTTTGGAGATGTGTGGTTGTGCGGGTAGGGCTATGGGGTTTGAAACGCCCATCGAGGCCAAAGTGTTTTAAGGCAAGGTGATCCCACCATGTCTGCCTCCTTTTGTGTTTCCCAGGCAAGAACTCCTTATATCAGTCAGGCAACTCGCTCGATTTGTTTCTTTTCCTCATTCTTTATCTCAAGCGTTGGGTGCTCCTGGTTGTGTGCCCTTTCCGTTCCTTCTATCTTTCACATTTCTCTTGAAGCGCTCATCGAATTTACTACACCTCATACTACGACTTCACGAAAAGAACAATAATCAACATGAAGATCAACCCGGCACCCCTCCACATGGCGCAGACCGTCATCACCGGTCTCGTTGTGGCATTCAGCATTGCCATTCTGGGCACAGCGGGGCATACCCTCAGCATCTTCGACAACCAACAGACGTCGAACCCCTGGTGGCTGCCGCTCTGGCCGCAGCACTTTGACGTGCACGGCACCAAGGCGCTGATCGCGTCCGCGGCAGTCTCCCTTGTACTCTCGGGCGTGTTCCTCGTCATGTCGCTCATCCCAAAGGCAAGTCACCAACACCTCCATACCTCTTATCTACTAACATCGTCAGCAGGTCAACCTTCCCAACCGCCCGACCCTGCGCGCCCTCGTCGCCATCGGCTCCGCAGCCCCCTCCGCCCTCCTCACCCTCGTCACCGTAATCTATGCGCACATTCTCAACAACGCGGCCCCCGAGGTCGACACGATCCAGACCTGGACTTGCAAGTACAAGAACAGCCAGCCGCTGGAGCAAGACCTTGCGCTACCGAGCAACATGGGCAACGGCAACTTTGTGTCGTTGTGCCATCAGTCCAAGTTTGCGCTGTATGGAACGTTGGTGGTTATGCTGCTGTTGACGGGGAGCATCGGGTTGAGCATTGTGGGGTGGGGTGCGGATAAGTGGAGTGCGAGGCAGCAGCGGAAGGGGAGTGAGGCGGGAAGCATGGATGAGGTCAAGTTGTAGGGGTTGGTGGGTCGGATGCCTGGCATGGCTGCGGATGGAAGATGTTTTACGTTGATAATGTCTGGTTTCGGACGACGGGTATCCGAGCTGTAGCCTCTTCAGTACGGGGCGTTTGGGATAATTGGAGGCTTAAAGCTTCTCAACGATTTTTGGATATGGTCGGATATACTTTGTTAACTTTCTATTGAATGGAAATGAGCGCAAAAGTTGAACGAATGCTGCTCGCTTAACAAGTTATGACGCGCTGTGCTTGCTTATAGACACTTTCGGCGTCGGGAACGACGGAGGCACTTTAATTGCCGGCAACAGGCGATCATTGCCTCACCACGCCAAAGTGACAAACCCGCTTGCTGATCATCATGCATTTTCTTGTGCAGAGTATTGTACATTAAACAGCACTGAGTCGCGATACCCGTTGATCGACGCGCCAGCGCCTCAACGGCATCCGGTCCGCGCCGTCAAACAACACGGCGGTGATACCACCGTGGTGGCAAGACTCTGCTCAACACCTCCCCCGCAACGCACCCAAAGCCGACAAGCAGCTCTATTTTGGGCCTCTGTTAATCCCGACGTGTTTTCACAGGAGAGAAGCGTAGATCGCCGCACGTAGATGACCGATCTACTCGCCTAGCGTGCCGGCGAGGCTCACCAGGCCCAACGCGTCGCAGCAAAATCCCGGGCAGCGCGTTGCTCCCGCGACACCAACCTGATCAACGCTGCATTTACCCCGTCCGCTCGAGGCATCGTCACTGCCGGCCCTCCCCCTTTGATTTCCTCGTCAAGCCAGCAGCTGACGGCGATTTCTACCCGCCTTCGCATCGACGAGATTATTGATTACGGCGAACAGCGCGCACCCCCGGCATCAGCGGTGCTCAGCGCAGCCCCGATACCCAATCCAGCGCCCTTGGCTAGGGTGCAAATCCCCAAACATCCTCGCACAGAGCACAAGCCCCTCCACCCTCCAACATCGTCTCATCTTCTCATCTCCTGTTCCCGCTCACCATAATGCGTGGCGGAGACGTCCACGCCCACCCCTTCGACGACGCCCTCCAGCACCGCAACAAGCGCCAGTTCCAGCCGTCCATCACCAGCTTCTTTGCCTACGAGCACGCTGACAGCGACGACGACAGCGACGAGGATCCGCGGGGGTCTGGCCCGATTACCCGACAACCACCATATCTCGCTAAGCGACCACTCCAGCAGCGGGACAGCGTCGTACCCAGCGTGCCTGGCCGTGTGCAAGCTGAGCTGCTGAACGTTGGGATGCGGGTCAGAAAGAGCGTGCCCGAGGGCTACAAGACGCACAAGACCATGTCGCTGCCATCCATCCAAACAACCCTCACCATTGCCCCAAACACAACCACAAACGTCCGCGCCTCAACCACCTCGACCATGACGACCACAGAGTACGGCGTCAAGCCGCCTCGAGACGCCGTGCCGGACGATCTCCAGCACCAGCGAGAACTCCTCCCCTTCTGCGGGCTGCAGAGAATAGGCGGCTTCGCAGAACAACCCGTCACAAACGTGCACCTCTACGGCGGCATCTCATCCTCGGGCGACCGCCCAATAAACCTCTTTCCCCTCCCCGCAGAAGCCTTCACGCAACCCTTCTCCTCGCAGTCCTCGACCAACTCCAGCCTCTCGAACTCCTCCCTTCGACCGAATCCTACAAATCCCTCCAAGCGCTCTTGGCAGGACGAAGACGACCGGCCGACGAAGCTGAATACAGAATTCCACTTCAAGATTCCGGTGAAGGTGTCAGAGGACGAGGTACCCGTAAGCCCGCTTTCGGAGAGCCCGCCGATGAGTTTGGGGAGTGCGTTTGAGCAGGCGGCATTGAGGCCGTTTGCGCAGCCGAGGACCAGGAGGGGACGAGTGGTGGATATAGACGGCATGGTCATCAAAGAGGGCGATATCGAAATGGATGTGGAGAATGCGGAGCATCAGGGGCGAGTGCTCGTTAGGAACACGAGTGACTTTGACGAAGCCGACTTCTTGATGGGCGGTGTATGAACGAGTGGCGAACTTTCCGAATGGCCGGACGACGAATGGTGCTCTAATGAGCACGATGGGTGGGCTCACGACGCGGTCTCCCCTTCTCTGTTTTTGATATCCCGATCCGAAATCGGTCCCTTTCGACCGCCAACATCTGCCCCTTTCTTTCTTTTGTCTCGACATTCTTCCGGTCGCTCCCGCTTACAGCCGTTCTCCCCGCGTTCCCCTCCACGCACTTTTACCTTTCTCGTCTGTTTTCTGTTCTCATAGCGGTTTGGGCACTACACGGATGGCGTTTTGTTTTGGTTCTGGATTGGGATTGGGATTGGCATAATGGTGTATACCCTGCGGTTGCGTTTCTTTGCAGTTTGGATCGCGCATGTCGTGCGTCGAGCTTGGTGTATTTTAGGACCTTGTTCTGTGGATTTGTTGGTGTGTAGAGGCTTGCTATATTTATTGCACGTTACCACTTGTTTCTCTGCTTCTTTGCTTTGCTCTGAGCTCTGACGTGTGATCTCTGCCTGGACCTGCTTTCTGGACACTCTTGTTCGGTGTTTAGACATCGTCAGCGCGTTCGACCTGCGCAGATGAGACTAGTAAGAGTGCTTTCTCTCTCTGCCTCTGGCCTCGTACCCCGCCGCCGCACCTTTCCAGGTTCTGGCGCTCGGTCCGCTCTGGTAAGTATCGCTAACAGGACGACTCAAAATCTACCAGTGTTTGTGAGACGAGCTCTATGATGGCTTTGTGGTAGAGACTCTTAGTACAGGGAGGAGTATCCAAGCATCTTGTCAAAACATCAGTATCAGGGCCGTTTTCCTCGCGCAGCTGGACGGGCTAGCTACTAATTCAGTAGCAAAAGAATATATTGGAAATGCAGTCAAGAACTTGGTACGTCCGATGCTATTACTGAATTCTTCGGTTCACTGGGCAGATCTCTCATGTGGTCAGATTGAAGCATGGTGATGGGGAGGGCGCCGCGTGGTGCTTTATCTATATCTACTTTGGTCATGCTGGTGAGAAATGATAGAGGAGCTTCGTCATGCCGTCGGCAGCAGCCACCCCGGGGATGGTGGCGTGGAAGTGACTGAGTTTGACGCCTTAAATCTGCTTCCAAGGCGATATATACTTTGATCATGCCGAAGAAGAGGACTGATAGAGGAGCTTCAACTTGCTATCGGCAAGGGGCTACCCCGGGGATTGTGGGTAAGGAGGGCGGAAGCCAGGAGAGGGGCCAAGATACGGGCTGTTGGCTTTATCTGCTCCCAAGGCGGCATACATTGGCCTTGCCGACCTATGTGGAAAAGAAGAGCTTCATCCTGCTATCGGCAGGCCGCTACCCCGCAATCGGCTAGCGTTACCACCACGGAAATGCCGATCTCACGATGGCGGCTTATACACTTCTAATTTCCAAGGCGGCATCGACATCATCGTCGGCGTTGTCAGCAGCCATGCAGATGACTTATAAGATTATACCTTGCTGCATCGGCCGCCCCCCGGTCTACGCTCCAGCCCTCGTTACACGCAACCATGATACCGGTCACGCAAAAGGCTCCAAACACTTGCACCTACTGTCGCACGCGGAAGCAGCGCTGTGACCGTGAGCTCCCAAGCTGCTCGAGATGTGCTTCGTAAGTCGTCTTGCGACGACCTTTGAGCGATGCTGACCAGACTGCTACAGCAAGCTTCGAATATGCGACTATTCCTGGCTTAGGGATGCATCTCGTTCCAACGAACCCGAAGGACTGGAGATTGGTCCACTCTTCACTGATGGCGGAGCCTGTGGTCCTGAACTCTCCCCACGGGGCCGAGATGAGCTACTGCAAGCCATGACCGCCTGCACGACCCGGAAACCTGGTTCAATGAGCACTCTTACAGAACTGGTCTTCGGCATCTTAGAGCAAGCCAATACGACGATTACCACGATAATGGAGCAGCATGCGTCTTCAATCCACCATTGGTGTCCCTTGATCAGCGAGGAGATGCTGCGATGTGGACGAGATGGAGCCTTTGAAGATGCACTGCCAAAATCTCTTCTTTCGCACATTTTGATATTGTGCATCTTCCTGCTTACGAGGCGGACGTGTCAGCATCGTGAACACGTTACCACGGGCGTGCTATACGCCACCATGAAGCAGGCGATTGCACTGCTACGAGCAGCGGGCGATGCCTCCTTAGATCTTTTCCGGGCTGAGATGCTGCTCGTTGTATACGAATACGCACATGGGATGGCAAAGCAGGCACATGTAACATTGAGTTCTTGTGTAGCGCTGTTAGCATTGATAGAGCTTGACATGCGTGCGGCGGGCAATGAAGTACGAGACGAGGTATTACTCGCGCCACTGAGAGCAAACGTCATCATGTTAGATCGCATGATTCCGCTTGCGACGCTTTCAATGTCGCTTCCGTTGGCTGTTCCTAGCAAGTATCCTCTTAGCCAGTCGGTGGCTAGCAGACTTGGAGCTCGCATTCCGCCCCCTTCACTTGCGTTGCCTGCCACATCTCCGCGGCAGGTGCATATCAGGACTATGATAGCCCTCTTCTGCGGCCGAGTCCTCGAATATATACACGACCTACACAACCGCAACGATTCTAACGAGACGTATGACGAGATAGATGCAGCAGGGGCATCGCTTATCAAGACGTTGTTGAAGAAGCCACAGCCATATACTTGGCTTCATTGTGAGGCTATCGCTATGGCATTCTGGTAAGTGTAGTCCCGTTTTAACGTCCGCCTCAAGCTGAACCACGTAGCTCCTATCTCCTTCTTCAACAAGTCCGAGTCCAATATCTGGAATCGAAGCGCCTCGACTCATCTCACCCAGATGCCACAAAAGCCCTGATAGCTCTCCACTACGCCCGCCGAATGGCTTGGGATATGGTGCAAGAGTCGATCCAGAAAGTTCGGATGGAAGAGGATCTGGATCGACTACCGTTTGCAAGACTCTCTTTTGCTATCCGTGCTGCAATTGCGGTCTTTGAAATGAAGGATTATGGTGGGGAGGTCGAATGCAGTGACGCGGATTTGAGGGGGTTTTCGAGGGTCGTGGAGTTGTTTGCTGCGAGGTGGAGTGTTGGCGGTGAGTTGCGAGTGGTTTGTGGGAAGATTGATGGCTGACTATATGTAACAGTTGATTATGCTAAGCGGCTGGAGCAGTGCTTTGGCGCGTGTTGAAAGACCCGACCGAATCCGCATCTTCTCCAACGACATACTTCAGCAAGGAGAGCGACTCTCCGCTAATGCCCGTCCTTGAAGGGTCGGGGTACGAACTACACGGCGTCTTTCGAGAGGGCGCTCAGTGTGCTTGTCTTGAAGCACCGGCAGCCTGCACTGACAACATACAATGTACCGTGTTCCCTTAGACTGCGGTCTACTCGCAGAACCTTTCAAGACTTGATGATTCGGGACCAATCGTAGAATACCACCACTTCCTCACCGATTTTAGCGAAGACCATCGTTCTCTTCAAGCCTCCCTTTTTTCCTTCCGCGACTACCCTTCCCCGTTTCAGCCCCCAATTCCTCCGACCCCGACGTTTCAAATTCTCAGCTGTTGGTATGGCCAAGTCAGAATACGCCGTGCACAGCCACCTCGCTAGCATTTGTTGACCTCAGATCGACGACTCTTGCGCATCAAGCCCCGTCAACGTCACAATCCACCATGTCCACCGAAACGTTGGTCGCGCAAACTCGGGCCCTTGCCTCTCTCTATACGAAGCGTCTGGAAGGGACCCAGATTCGACTGTTACGATTACTCCCGTCTGACGCTTGCGAAGACTGCGGGCGCTTCCATTTCGACGACTGCACATGTGATCGAGTGGCTGCACTTGAGTGTGCGGACGACTGTGAATGTGGATGTGACGATTGTGATCGCAGGGACACGACTGATGGTAAGGGCGACGATGCTGGGACCGACAAGTCTAGCGAGCACTACCAGCACAAGCCATGCAGCGGCAAAGGTTGTAACGGCTGCGACTTAATCAACATCGAGCTCATCACCGTCCCTCTGGAAGATGTGATCGGCAAATTCGACGCACTATCATACGTCTGGGGCTGGGCGGAAGTCAAAGAAGATGTCAAAGTCAACGGGACGAGAACATACATCACGATGAATCTGGAGCTGGCACTGAGACGACTACGGAATACAGAGAAAGCGGGGTTGCTCTGGGTAGACGCCCTTTGCATCAACCAAACGGATGTCGAGGAGAAGAACAAGCAAGTGATGCGCATGAAAGAGATATATTCAGTATCGCGAAAAGTGTTTGTGTGGATGGGAGAAGAGATTACGGACGAAGCGGATGAGGGCAAGCGGGTCCAAGATGCCAGAGTCGCCATCACCTTGCTCAAAGAGATCTACCAGATCGCCAAGGATACGAAGATGAAAACTCGCCCGGATCCGTATCAGATGTTTACTGAAGACCAGCCGCTGTTCGAAGAGCCTAAGAATCTTGGACTTCCCAGTCTTGATGCTCCAAAATGGGAAAGTCTCAAGGTTTATCTTAGCAGACCTTGGTTTTCTCGCGTTTGGATCATCCAGGAGGTTGCCGCGGCCAAGGAAGCGATTGTGATAGTGGGGGACGATATCACAATGCCGTGGACAGAGCTGGCCGTCGCCGCTATTTGGTTGTTGTGGCGTGGCTTTTCGGACAACATGGACGAACTTGACACGCTGTGGAACATCCTGACCATCGATGTGTGTCGGAAGCATGTTGCGGTACCGCTTCTGCGCCGCCTGAGTCCGACCGCAGCGTTCAATTCTACGCTCCCGCACGACAAAATCTATGCTCTCCTCGGCACCACGTCTGAGGGGAAGCAGTTGGAAAAGTATCCTAGATTGTACATTGACTATGGAAGGGATTGGCGCGAGCTTTTCAGAGAGGTCGTGCGCCACTGCATCGAGTCTCGTGGCAGTTTTGGGAAGAGGCGGACGCTACATGTGCTCAGTCAAGTCAAGCACGAGAAGAAGGACGATGGCAGCTTTGCATGGGATAAGCAGCAAGCATCGTGGGTCCCAAGCTGGAACGAGAACCACATACACTGTCCTATCGCTTGGCGTGGCCACGCACAACAATTCACTACAACTAGGGAGACTGATGCCATCATGGTTGACACCGAAGATTCGCGCATCCTCTCGCTTCGGGGCGTGTGTGTCGATAAGGTCGCTAAAACGTATACGGACATCCTCGATGTCAGAGACCACGACCTACTCGACTTCTCAGTGGAGGAATTCCGCGCCGTGGCGAAGCTCTGGTCAGCCGTCAGGATGAACTTGAAAATTGCATACTACAACAAATACCCGTATATAGCCGACGCGTTCACTCGAACGATTACCGCAGAAGGGACCAACAAGTACGGCGAGTCGAAAGCTACAGCAGGCGCCTACTTCTCTGCCTACTACGAGACCGGTCTCCTCTTCACCGAGGGTACACCTGGCTATAACAGAGCAATGTTCAATGCCCCGCTAGAGGCTGATATAAGGGTGTTCGACCATGATATCGCCCAATTACCTGAATCGGAGAAGTATGAAGCAACGGCGCACATGATGAACAACTTTCGCATGGGCATAGACGAGGCCAGAGTCTTCTTTGTGACGGAGAAGGGGTACATGGGGATCGGACCGGAGATATTGGCGATCGGCGATGAGGTTTGCGTGCTGTGGGGTGGTGTGACGCCTTTCTTAGTTAGGAGGGTGAAGAGAGGGGAAGAGTGTCCGGATTGGTTGGATCTAGAGGAGGAGAGGGACGAGTCGACCGCGAGGAAGCTGAAGGCTACTCTGAAGAGTTGGTTGCCGGGCAATAAACGGACCCAGAGCAAGAGTCTGGACGACGGGGTGGCCAGTCGTCTCGCGACAGGGTTGCCCAGGACGGATGTTTTTCGGCTGGTTGGGGAGTGTTATGTAGAGGGCTTGATGGACGGAGAGGCAATGGATGCAAGAGACAAGGGCGAGCTAGAGGAGAAGACAATTCACCTGGTCTAGATGATTCAGACTCCGTTGCGATGGATCTGAAAGCCGAAGTCGACCTGGGCGACAAGCTAGGCTTAGCACAGCCTTGGGGCAGAGTTATCTAGGTTCATTCCACCGCCCTACAAAACGAGCATACAGGTAGGCAATCAGAGCCCGCAGGCGGACTTGGTAAACATGATGGACCCCGAGGCTGACTGGAGGATTCGATGTATCGTACGATATGAGCTGGCGTTCACTTTGATACGAAGCTCATAGTTCACAGGCTACCAGTTCGCGAAGTAAAGCAACATTACCAAACTGTTTACCCCTCCGTTGAAACGTTGTCCACGTCGTCGCGTCTCCCATCTTTGGTTTGTTGTTCGCCAGAACCAGCCTTGCACCACTATGGGGCGTAATCCTACGCTAGGCATAGCCTCTTTTAGCGCCACCTGATTGGCCATAGTACATCAACATGCGACATCTGCGGGGTTTTGCAAATAGAATGCGTCCACTTGCTTCGCCTGACTGGCTGTTAGGCTCGCAACATGATAACCTATCCAGCCTCGACGCGCGTATTCTTGGCGGCACGCCCTGAGAGCCTTACCGGTGTTGCCTGGACAATAACTATGCGAATACCCACGCCTATTTGTATCGTCGTACCCCGCTAAAGACGTCTTCATCATCACCACCTGCAATCTCGCCAACCCGCGAGACCATTTGAAATCGACTTGGACATCTCAACATCCTAAACATGGCGTCCCCACTCGAACGCACCTTCCGCATCACAACCCTCATCTCTTCCGTCTTCTCCCTCCCCATCCTTATCCCCGCAAGCATCATATCTGAGCAGCACAACTACGACTGGAGGACTAGGTGGGGGCCGTCCAACGGCTACAATAGGCAGGATGCCGTTCTCGGCTTTGCTTTTATCCCGCTCGTCTTTACCGTCTGCACGTCCATCGTATATCTCGCGCGGGATCGCATGCGCAAAGCTAGGGAGGCTTCTCCCGCCCCCTCTCTTGCGTCGTACCCAGTCCTATGGGTCATCACGGATTTCATGATATTCAGCGGATACGTGGTTGCATTGGTGTTTGAGTGGGTGGAAGGAATGGATCGATTGCACTCGGCCCCCGATCACGCGTTTCTGGAGGCCTACGCTACGGTGCCTTTGATGCTGAACTTGTACGCCCCTCCTTCCCTTCCTCTCCACTGAATCACCACAAAACGACCGCTAACGCATATCAGGACCCTCCATGTCCTCATGATCTTCATCAACATAAAGATGGCTTTCCGCTCCCTTCGAGCCCGCGCTGTAGGTACCGCTCGCGAATGCCCGCACTGCCATCACACTGTGCGTGTTGGGTGCGACGAGGTGGCGCAGAAGGGCTCGGGCGAGGACTATAGTCTTTTGAGGGGAGAGGAGTACGATGATGATGCTGGGAGGGCTAGTTCTTCGAGTGAAGATCGGGTTGCGCTTCCTGCGGTTGAGGAAGTTTAGGATTTGGTTGGAGTAGTGTTTCGTGGATGGCAGGAAGTGAATTCAAACGTCGGAGTAGGGCAACAAGTAAACTGTGAAGATGGCATTGGTTGGCGGGTTGCTGCTTGGGTCTTTGTTGACGGTACTGCTGGGCGTAAAGATGGAGTTGGCATTTCGTTATTGGGGGACTTCATGATGAGAATACGGGTCCTGGGCTTGGAAGCAGATCAGTCACTAGCCTGGTTATTACAGCACGATCGTATAGAAATCGAATACCTATTAGCTCGAGATCTTCTCCTCTGCTTTGCTACTTTCACACCTCACTGCGCAAGAGAGTTGGCATATTGATTGGCGATGAAGGATGTTGGAAAGAGGCTGTGCGGGTAGCATTACACATGTTCAAGTTGGACTGTGGTTCATCTCGCAGTTGCGAACCAGAGGTTCGATACCGTTCAACAATGATGAAGACTGCTGACGATCGCTCAATCATTGTTTCTCCATTAAGATTATTCAACTTTCATAATACTTCACTGCTACATAATGTGACACCCAGCAGTCCTATCCAGCGCTTCACTCCACTCGCATCTCTTTACTCGCGACACTCGCTCGCCCTGAATCTACTTCTGACCTCCTGCATTCTCAGCCTCGTTGTCGACACCTTCTAGCACTAATACAGTCTCACTACATCGAATATCAGCACGCTTACCTAATCCATATCCGTATCCGCTCTCGAATTTACAGCACATTTTTTTTATCGCATCGTTGGTCATTGGTCGGCATGTCTATCTAAGGAAGTGCTCGGTACGCGCGGCCAGCGACATCAGGGCGTGAGAAGTACGTGAAGGTTCAGAGATACGTAAGCGTCGTACTCCCAACTGTAGAGAAACGACAAGACGATACAGGCAGTGCACCATTCGCTGGTATTTAGCCCCGAACCGTCGGTTCATACGTGCATTGAACATGCTTATTAAAACAACAAGTGGGTGGGGGGGGGGGGGGTTGATGAACCTTATTTAGTACTGTCACAGGTCTTGAGTTTGAAGGCAATCCTCGTATATTCAGCCGAAACAATTCTTCGAACTTACTTACTCCTTGCATAGCAGATAGCGCATACTAGCGTTACAAGATCACATCGCGGTCTACTGTTCGCTGGGTCTTGAATTAAACCGGCGCCGCAAGTCCTCATGGGAAAATACACAAGTCCTTACACTCCACACTAAACCTTCTGACAACCCCGCATCGCATCGCATCGCATACTGTGTCGAAATCGCTGCGTATACCAGCCCGCCCCTCAGGTTCATGCATGTGCCGCGAACGTCCATGCATGCTCGCCTCAGATGTGAAACGCGTCCCCGCATGACTAGTGTATGCTCTAAGGACGACGCAACATCACCATCGTCACTACATGGGCAAAGCACGTAGGTTACTGAGTGGCATGGTCACTAGATCATGTGGATGTAATTCTTTCGTATTGCAAAAGCCGCGACGATGCGACGACGCGACGAATATTGAACTGACTATAAACAATAACGCACAATATGACTATGGACAATAAAGCGTAAAAAGATGGGGTATATACGTGAACAGGTGGCATTACAAGTGCGCACCGGAAGCTTTTTGTGAGGAGTTAGTAGAGAGTGGTGTCGAATGAGGTGACACGATGGCAAGTTGTTGGATTCGTGCCTTGCGTTTGCTGGGAGGCGAGGCGTCATGAAGTAGTCGACCATGAAGCAAGATTCGTGGTGTGGTGAATCGCTGATACACACGAGGAAGAGCTGTCCCCTTCGTGATCGTGCGAATGGGCAGACGAGCGTCCAATGAGAACTGCACCATGGATCGATGAGGCCTCGGCTGCTGGGATGGCACGACGATGGATGTATGTCGAGAGCGAGACATGTCGAGCCAGTCGTACGTTCATCCAGCCTCGACACTTGTTCTTTGGTGTACCTCTGGCGAGGCTTCGCAGCGCGGCTGCGCCAACCACGTAGCTTTGAGCGTTGAGGCGAGCTTTGCATTGAAGAGTATTTCGTGCACTCGCGGCTGGTTTCAATGCATCCGGTACGTCGAATCGGGATATGTGATCGACGGCGCCGGGGAAAATTTCTCGTCCTTCGGCGGCACGGGAGGCGGAAGCTCCTCCTTCAAGAGCTCGACGTCATCATCCATAGTGTTCTTCTCACCACCCCTCCACGTCCCCGCTGTAATAGTAATAAACATCTCCTTCGTCTGCACAAGAGCACCTCTCCTCGTGTTCTTAGGCGTGCGATCCGTCCTCCTCGGCCCTAGGTTCAATGCATCCCTCGTACGGTCGCGCTGCGCTCGTGAAAAGAGCGGACGCAGCGTCGGAAGCGACGCGCAGAGGATGCCGACGTTGACTTCGATAACGGACCAGACGTTGATGGCGATTGAGTCGTAGAAAGGGTCTGTGGACTTGGACACGAGGACAAGGTAATTGAAGCGGACGATGGCGCAGATGGTGCCCAGCACGCCGAGACCAAAGACGGCATAGACGGCGAGGCGTTCGCGGAGGGGACGCGGGATGGAGAGGATGAGTCTGTAGGGGAGGACGAGAATCCATATGTCGATGACGATGTGGAAGGCGGATGTAACTGCCAATGTTAGGAGGGATGAGTGGAAGGCCGAAAGTGCTTACTGTAGTAAAAGACGTTGGTGTTGATGCAACGGCCTTGGGTTTGGCCGGTCAAGTCCCACACCTTCGAGAGGGGAGTGCATTGCGCGGGTACGACGACAATGATGATGAATTGATACACCGCGAGTAGGTAGATACTGCCCTTGCATAGCCGTTCGAAAGTCCTGTTCACGGCTGAGGGAAATGTCAGTCATGACCGGATAGCATGAATATGAGGGAGCGTACCTATCCGCAAATATATCGTCAAGATGGAAATCTTGATCAGCGTAACGATGCCCTTGTACACCACGATTGTTGCAAGGCCCATCTAGCGAGGTCAGTCCAACGTGCCGACACGGTAGTTAATCCAGAACGTACCTTGATACCAGAAACGGCTTGGTCCATCGTGACCGTGGGCGTATGGGCGCCCAAGCCGAACTCTCTGATACTGGTGACAAATTGAGCCAAAAAGACGATGGTCAAGACGGCGGCGGATATCATGGCCCAGTCTTCAAGACCCATATTCCGGACGATAAAGGCACGTGTGTAGACCCGAAGGGCGACAAACGTCACTGTAGACTGTCAGTAAAGGGCATCTTGAAAGGTAAGTGTCACCGCGTACTTCCTATGAGCGTCGTCACGACGGACACGCCAATGGCAACATCCTGGCGCATCTGTACGTCGGCCGGCGACGACAGGTTTCCAGTTGCGCTGTCTGCCATTCCGGATGGTCTTGTCGAAGCAAAAGTAGTACAGTGAAGAGAAGCAATATGCACGCGCAGGCAGAGAACGAGGCAGCAAACTCGCAAGGAGAGAAGCTGTGGGTCGCCTTTCTATATCGGGAGCGACCCTTTTCTGCTTGAACGCCATCGCCTTGGAGGTGAAACGATGTGATGAGTATCCTGCAAAGCCAGGCCATCACAAACGCAAGGCCCAACAGGTACGAGTGACGAATACGTCTGCCAGGCTGCTTTGGGCGCGGCAGCCGACGGGTGCAGAATGTGACAGCTGCAAGTGACTGCTAGTCAAACAGCAAGCGTCTTCGGATCAGTCGGAACATTACTCGTGGACAGCTACTTTCAAGATGCATGAATGCGAAGCTGATTCGGTGCTTTCTCACTGCGAGACTGGAGTGGTGATCGAGGTGCTGTCTACCGATAACAAGCAAAGAGACGATACCACGGTCGAGAGCTCTCCATGACCACGATGGGTGCACAAGGCGACAACGGTGGTGTTCGTTGCGCTTGACAGCGGCCACTTGTGTGGAGAGGAGGACGCTTTGACGGAGGCCCACCGTGTTCGAGATGGGTTTCAGACGCACGTTCGCGAGGAACGGATGGGCTAACCCCATCGGGAAACACACACGTGATCTACCATTCTCAATCAAGATCTCTACAAGCCCCGCGTCGTCATTCCTGCCACCTATGAACGCTTAGCGGAATGCGAGCCCGAGGTGGTGCTATCTAGAGGACGACCGACGGTCGACGAATAAGCGTCTCACTCAACCTTGACGGTCGGCTTCGCGCGCCAGAGGACTTGTCATACCCTCGCGCGAAGCTTTCGACACCAGACCAGTCGACAACGAAGCCACACCACCATGAGCGCCCTTCCACTCGTCCCCACCGATGTTCCCCTGGAAAACGTCATGCAGCTGCCTGTTTTCCGAATAGGTATCCGCCGGCAGCAGATCCCGTATCGGGATGAGACCTGGACAGCATGAGAAGCGATGCGAGATGGCTTAAATCTGACTGGCCTCTGCAGGTACTGCCGTCATACCCGGAGCCTGGGCGTCAAACCTTTTGCCCACAATCAGGTTGAAGTCTAGGCCCTGGTCGACAGACGGCTTGCGCAAAATACACTTCCCACCACAGTGCAAGAGGAAAGGTGCCCCGTTCCAGGGCCCGACTATAACGCCCCAGTGGCTCCTCCGCATCGCGCCTTGCAGTGCCAGAATTTCTCGGCGCCAGCCAGCTCGTCGCCTGAAAAGTGTCTCGAGTGTTCCGTCGCTCTGCGAGATCCTTCACCGGCAGGTATGGACTGGTTGCTGAGGCCCGTGAAAGTCCACCGCGCCGCAACAACCCATAACATGATTAGCAATTCTTCTTCACAGACTTAACTGTTGATCACGTGGATTATGATACCAGGATTCTGATACCTGGTTTCTTACGCGACGATCCCGTATCAACTGTCAAAATCCACTGCATCGGGTGCTTAGACATGTAGATAGATGTTGTATATAGCGGTTTGTGCGGGCTTGGCCATAATGAAACACGTTCGTTAGTAGTTGATGAACTTCGAAATTCGTAATTACAGGGTGTGTATTGATGTTAAGGTCGAGAGCTTTGTGTGGGGGGTGTAGTTGAGGAGGTGGATTTTCAGCACCTGGAGGATATAGATGGTTGATTTCTGCAGGTTTGACCTGGGTGATATTAGCCTCACTGTTTTGTGCTTGGAAGGCCTGTGGATTTTAGGATATATTGCTTACATAAAGGTTGCATAGTAGCTGCTACCTAACTATGCTCCGCTACAAGTCTAGTACTAAAGGGGTTTTCGCACTTGTTAGCTGAACACCGTTCACAAGAAGACGAGTTGCATAGAGCTCCTGGCCTCCAACATCCGTTTCCAAGGCGTTCTCCTCGAACCCAATGTCTTTGACGACGGAAGATCTAGAGTTCCTTCCATTGAGCGCTTCATCAAGCATAGCCACCTCTCCAACTCAACACGCAATTCTATCTTCAACTCTGTCCTCTCCTTCCCCTCCCAAAACCACGTCCACGGGCCCCATTCCCCCGACTATCCGGAAAGAAGCTCGGCCTACCGCTATACCCAACCCGCTTCTCCCCCCGCGAATACCCTGCCTCCATCGCATCCGCAACTTTCACCCCATCCGCGACCTTGACACCCGGCTCGCGATCCCTCCGAATCATGAACAGCTGCGTCTGCGAATACGGCATACACGAGTACCCCATTTTCACGCTCTCTTCGATCGTACGCTTGAGGTAGGTTGAGAACTGCGACTTGCTTGGGACATCTTTGATGCCCATAGCAGCCAAGAAACCGGGGAAGGAGTTGATCTGGTGGATCTGGCGAATTCGTTGCGCCATGGTGGTTGAAGTTCCCGGAGGTGGAGCGCCGTGTGTGGTGAAGAGCGAGTCGCGGAGCTCGAGGAGAGATTTTCCGGGTTGGCGTGCGGTGGAGCTGAATAGGCGGAAAAACATGAGGAGCCGGTATGAGGTTCGGGATGCCTCGAACGTGTTGGCAAGCCGGTATTCTGATGTATCTGAGGGCTCGAGGTATGCGAGCTCTGCGAAGCCGGCGCCTTTGACGTCGAGCATCCAGACGACGTTGCGGAGTATCGCTTCCTTGATGATGTGGAAGGTCAGGTCCTGGGTCAGTCCGTCATCTGAGATGAGCGCTGCGACGAGGAGGTGGCCGAGATCCGGAAATTGGGCTTTAGTCCGCGGACCAGCGAGGAATTGTTGTACCATGCGGTTGGCGGAGGTGATGATGGTGCTGTCTTCGGTTGCGAGACAGAGAAGAAGGTGGAAGAGAGCAAAGTAGCTTTCTACAGCTTTTTCTGATGCGTGAGTCAGGGTGCTGCGCGTGTCGGACGTGTTGTGAGAGCCGACAGCGTCCAGGGAGAATTGCACCACGATCGAGTTCATAAAGTGATATAGCACCACTATCTTGTCGCTCCCACCAATCTTGGACGCAGCATGCAGTCCCTCCAGTCCAAGTTCAGCATTACGACGCACAGAGTTCCAGTGTCGCGGCGACAACGGAAGTGGCAGCCAGCGCTCAAACGCCACGCCCTGAATCGACCTACGGACGTTGAACACATTGTATGCTTCGTTCGAGAGCAGATCGAACTCGGAGCGGAAGACGGGGCGGTTACCTCCGGTGATGGAGACGCCGATTCCAAGTTTGGTGTTGAGGAAGGACTTCTTGAGGCAGAAGCATTGGAGCTCGCGAATGCGAATGAAATCGTAGGAATTGAGCATGGTCTTGATGGTGGGGACTGCTTCAGCGAAGGCGACGATGTCCGCAGTGTCCATGTATGACATGATGCTGAGCACTACTTCGTCCGGCAACCCGAACAACTTCGATCGGGACGGCCGTGCCTGACTATTGGCAGTGCCGCGTACCACGGAGGTTGGCGCATCCCTCATCTCCTGGTTTGACGTCATCGGTGCCCAAGATTCATCAAAACCACAGATCTTGCACACATGTTGTGGTGCTCCACTCGCGCCACCCCGCTTCTGGCGATACTCAACCAGATCAATGAACCTATTCCTGCCATGCTGCTCCAAACTGTCACTTGAGAAGAAGCTCAGAAGCTGTATCACAATGCCCTTCAGCGTATACGCCGGCGTCCAACCCTCGGCGGTGTTGAGTATAGACGCGCAAATATAGTTGCCAAAGATGTTGGGGTGGCGGATATCGCTCTGGATGGTAACGACCGGGGCCTTGAGGGGATACTGATCGTGGAACTCGATAGTGAGGTGGAGGGGCCGCTCTTGCGGTGGTGATAGGATGAGACAGGCTTTCGTGATATCGGCATCGTGCACATGCAGATGGACGTTAGGGTAGGGGTCTTCTTGGATCTCTGCGATGTCGTGGAGGAGGCGGCGCCGGAGAGCTGTGGGGGTGGTTGAGCTTGCTGCTGCAGTCGACATTGTATTTGGTGGATAGCCTTGTGACTACACACGTTATGATCTGGTGTATGGCAGAGTGAGCCAAACGTCGTAGCGTAGCGTAGTATTGTGAGTGGAAAGTGGTATTGCTATCGCGCTCGATAGAGCCGAGTAGTAGTAGTGCGAGTGTGTCCGATGGCCACAGCCCGAAGATTTAAGTGGTACTGATGCCAAGCTTCAGGACCAGGCTGCAAGAGTTCCGACCGCCCTTCTACGATGCCGTGTAATTCAGAAGTGTTTGCGGCGTGAGTGGCTGCATGCGCTTACCTATTTGGGCCTAGTGTCACGCAAAACGCCCTTCTTACTACGACTGTGAGGGCGCGAGCACATCGCACACTTCTTCCTCTAGACAATGAGATCAACAGACCAACGCACCAATAAGAATCAAGTCTGAGATCTCGAGCATGTATCGTTCAAGATGCGGTAGTGGTGGAAGCTACGATGATGGGAAGAGCAAAGAACGGAAGCAATGAAATATAACGACGAGATGTAGAGACATTGATCTCTTAACAGATTCCGCTCTTACTCAAAGTTGGTGGCTCGAGCCATGCTCCTGGCGAGCTGAGCTTATCGACTATGGTTTCGCAGTTGGCTGCGTAGCTGTGCTGGACTCATGAGAAGGCGAGAAGGGCGGATATGGCGAAACTGAGTGGTCGTGACATCGATGAGTTCAAACACACTGCATGCACCTAGGTATGTGTTCTTCCGCGTGGCATGGGCAGGTGGGTATAAATGAATTGGAGCCAGAGAGGAATATGAACTCCTGAGCACGTAAACCGGGACTCCACACAGCGTTGAAGCACCGTTGCTAGGAACCCACCAACGGTCCTAAATGTTCCAGGCCTGTCCGGTCAGGCCCAAAACTCGGATATGAACTAGCGCCCCTCGGATCAGCGGGATCTGTGATCAGGTACTCTGCTGACCTACTGAGAAGATCCTCTGAAGAGGGAAGGATAGTAGGCATGAACTTGGGATGTACGTACGACACTAAAAGGGAAGTTAAGTATGTTGTAGTGGTGGGCGCAGCTCTGGCTTGATTGCAGCGTGCCTCGAGAGGATCACTGGTGTGTACCCTTGATCATAAAACCGGCTCATCCCTGCTGGCTCCGCTGCACCGCGCCGCACCGCTGTCCGCAGAGCCGCATCATTAGCATCCTGGTCGTGTCTTGATTCGAGGACCGTGTCGGTGCGTCCAGCGATGTTTCCAGTGCCTTAATTTCTTTGCGCCTCACACCTATGTGCAGTGCAGTTCTTTGTCGACGGATGACATGGTAGGATCGAAATGCTGGAGCCGAGGATTTTGGCGACGAGATCGCATGTAATTGTTGTTTCGACGAGTTTGTGCTCGTGCTCGCGATTTGGATTTGTCATCAGTGCGTAGTGTTGGAGTTAAAGTTGGCATGATATTTTCTTGGGCTGCTCATGGTGCAGGTCAGTGAGTGCGAACGTTTGCGCTTTGCGGAGTCTTTGTAGTACAAGCGGAAAATGCATCACGCCGGAACGGCTGCATCCCGTGAAGCCTGGATAAGCAGATGCTTATCCGATAAGCAAGCAATCTCGCACATGGCTGCGGGAGTCGGTCCTGTCTTCGCCCCGCATGCGCGCACAGCCACCCTAGACACCGTCCATCGGACCATTGTTTCACTCACCCACTGACGCCACACTAACGTCGAAAGCTCAACACAGCATACCACCACACCCATGCCACCAATTTCCCACAGACGTAGAATCACCAAAGAACATGCGTTGCAATGTCTGCTCGAAACTGGCGGTCGGGCGTACGCCAACGGGGGCCACCCACCAGCTTCCCACGCCACATAGGCATAGTTGCACGAGCCACGGATGTCCGATATAAGGCGTCAAAAACCCCCGCTGATATGTAGCCTTATCGGAGGCTGGTCGAACAAAGCTTTGTCGTCTCGTATTGCCTTTGTTTCGCGGATCTGTTTCGTATCTCCTTTTTTTCCGATTCGAGGGAGGGATTCAGATTGGTTGGAGGATTTTTGTTCCGACGGTCCGCGAGGGTCCTCTGGGGTTGGGTACTGCGCCTCTTCGTGGCTGATTGCTGTCTTTTCCGTCGACGGGTCTTTTCTGCGTTGGGGCTCTTTCGTTTGGCCCCGTTTGCAAGTGAGTCCGGTGTCGGTTGGAAATGAAGTTGTTGCGGCGCAGTGTGTCTTCTTTCATGCGTTTAAAGCCTGTGGCTTCTCTTCTTCTCTTGGCTCGTCGCTTTGATCATCGGCTGCAGATAGCGTGTGAACTGATCCTTTCTTCATTTCTTTCTTGTATTATTTTCTCGCGTGCTGGTCACTGTTGTTCTATTAGTTACCCCTTCTTTCTTTCTTTTCCCCAATTTATCCAACCATGTCAATCATGTCGAAAGATCAGCAGACCGACTGCTACGACCGTACCTCCCGCTTCACATACTCCCAAGCGAACTGGCGCCAAACGATCTGGCCCGCAACTGACATCGAAGGAAACGTCTTCGCTCTCGGCACCCCAATCCGCGTAAACTCTTTCCGCGAGCAGAACAAACGATGGACTGGCGCCTTCGACCCAGAGGCTCGCGCTTCGCGGATGAGTATGCTGGCGGGCAACTCACTCTTCCCGCCACCGCTACGACCACATGATCAACACGAGCGTTGGACGGGTAGCAACGCGCAGCCACAGAGAAATTGGGCAGGTTCAACAATCCGGGAAACGAATATCCCCGAAAGCGTGTGGAGTGACGATTCTGATGACGAGAAAGGTTCTTATTGGGCAAGCTGGAAGAACACGCAGGACGATGAGGAAAATGGCGACGTAGACGGAGGGAAGGGAGACATAGTTGAGGTTGGGTGGATGGAAGACGACGCGGAGAATCCGTTGAATTACCCGTCAAGAAGGAAGTGGTTGAATGCCATGGTGTTGGCCCTGGCTGTATTCATGGTATCGATTGCTTCGTCGGGGTTCTCGCAGGGTGAGTCTGGTCCAATATGTCGTGAGCTCTGACATACTGACTCGACCAGGAATCCGCGATATAAAGCCAGAGTTCGGTGTCGGGCAGACAGTGGCACTAATGACGACCTCTGCTTTCGTACTCGGCTTCGCAGTAGGCGCACTTGTCCTCTCACCTCTTAGTGAAGTGTATGGCCGCCGTGAACTCTACATTGGCACCTTCGGCGCATTCGTCCTACTCAGTGGCGGTGCAGGCCTCGCCCAATCCATGCCCGCCATCATTGCCCTACGCTTCTTGGGCGGCCTTGCGGGCTCCTTTACGCAAGCAGTGGCACCGGCCGTAGTCGCCGATATGTTCGAAGCGCAGGAACGTGGGCTAGTGCTCAGCATCTTCACGCTCGCCGGGTTGATGGGACAGAATCTCGGCCCTATCATCTGCGGCTTTCTCGACGCTGCACATGGCTGGCGTTCCATCCCTCTGGTGGTCACGGTAGCGTCGGCGCCCATCTGGTTCATCATGGTCTTTACGTTCCCCGAAACATATGCGCCTGTACTTTTGCAGCGGCGTGCAAACAGGCTGACTGCGGAAACGGGCACACAGCACGTCGTCGCCGGTGCATCGCCAAAGCCCATCTCACAGCAACTGCGCGTGGGCGCGCTCCGGCCGTGGATCATGCTCATATATGAACCCATCGTAACGCTACTCTCGCTCTTCCTGTCCGTCGTCCACGGCACGCTATTCCTCCTCTTCGCCGCGTACCCCATCGTCTTCCAAGAAGCACGCGGCTGGAAGCAAGGCGTCGCATCCCTTCCTTTCCTCGCCATCGTCGTCGGAATCATCCTCTCGCTCTTCTACGTCGCGCTCATTGACCAAGCCCGGTATGCACGCGTCGTCACGCGCTGCAACGGACACGCGCCGCCCGAAGCCCGCCTGCCACCCGCGATGCTCGGTGCTGCCGCGCTGCCCATCGGTTTGTTTTGGTTTGCGTGGACCAACGATCCGGGCGTGCACTGGTTCGTGTGTGTGTCGGCTGGTACATTGTTTGGGTTTGGCATGGTGTTGTTGTACATGTCGCTCACGAACTACCTCGTCGATGCGTATCTGGCCTACTCCGCGTCGGCCCTCGCTGCGAGCACAGTGCTGCGCTCAGTCGCTGGAGCTGCGTTCCCGCTCTTTACTAATAAGATGTACGACGCGCTGGGCATTCATTGGGCATCGAGTATCCCCGGATTCCTTGCGCTCGTGTTCGTGCCGTGCTTGTTTGCGTTTTACCGGTGGGGGCACATTCTGCGGACGAAGACGCGTTTCGGGCAGGAAGCCGCGAAGCTCGCTGCGATGAGTCGATGAACTGTGTGCGGGATTCTCAGGCGCATCATAGAATGAGAGCTCCTTTTTTGACGTTCAAGAACTTGAGCGATTGAAGTTGTGATCTTCCCGTCCACGTGATGTTGTGCTACACCGGATCGCCCGAACGAGGCGCGTGACGTTTCCTATTACAGCCAAAGTGGGGCACGGAACGGTTGTGTTCCGTGTCAGATCTACACGCCACGATAGCGCATGCATTACTCCGCTCCACCACGTTTGACATGTACGTTTCCTCCAATTCCTCCAATTTCTCCCTCCCGTCACATTAAATCATGGCCGTCATCGAGGACAGCTATGTCGCCCAACGCCTGACTGTATCCAACATCTTTTTCGCCTTTCTCGTCTACCTCGCCCTCTCCATCATCATCAACTTCATCCGCGCACCCAGATTTCCGACCAACGTGCCATGGGTCGGCCACGGAAAAGGCTGGCTCGATGCCTTTAGGAACACCCTCGATGGCATCCCCAACAGCAAGAAATGGATGCAGGAGGGCTACGAGAAGTACTCCAAATCCAACAAAGCCTTCGTTATGCCCGGCTTGCTGGGGTCCATTGCCGAAATGGTGATCCCGCAAGCGCAGATGTCTTGGATGCTGGAGCAGCCTGATTCTGTACTCAGCACCGCGGCCGCGCACTACGATAGCTTGCAAGGCGAGTACTCGTTCGTCATGCCGCTCATCTTGAAGGACCCGTATCATGAGCATGTGATTCGCAAGAATCTTGCGCGTAACCTGCACGGTGTCATCTCGGAACTAGATGACGAGATGCGCCACTCTTTGGGTGAACTCTGCGGCTCCGACACTGAAAACTACACGCAAATGGATATGCTGGAAGGCTTCATGATGAAGATTATCCCCGTCTTTACCAACCGCATGCTTGTCGGCCTGCCGCTATGTCGAAACCAAGACTTCCTCGACAACATGCTTGGATACACCATGGACGTCATCCGCGGCTTGCTTCTCTTCAGACTCATTCCCCAGTCATTGCACGCCCTTATTGGTCCCATTCACAGTCTTGGTCCCAAGTATCATTACTGGCGGTCGCGTAAGCACACCCGTCCCGTGATCGTGAAGCGCTTGGAAGACATCAGGAAGAAGGATGCAGGTGATCCAGAGTACAAAGACTGGAAAGAGCCCAACGACTTCGTAACGTGGACGATCCGTACCGCCATGGCCGAGGGGCGGACGGACGAAATGGAACCCGATCGCATAGCCATCCGCGTAATGCCGCTCAATTTTGCGAGTATACATACGACCGCGATAACAGGACATGCTGTGCTGCTGGACGTGCTCAGCGCAGATCCAAGCGTTCTCGAATCCTTGCGAGAAGAGGCCGAGCGCATCTACAAAGAAGACGGCAATCAGTGGACAAAAGCGGGCCTGTCACGAATGTACAGAATGGACTCTGCGATTCGCGAGTCGCAGCGCTTCTCTCCCATTGCGCTGTCCTTTCTTGCGAACAAAGTCATGGTCAAGGAGGGAATCACCACACCTGAGGGTATACATCTAGCGTACGGTACCACTGTTGGCTGTGCTTGGGAACCGGCCGCGAACGATACCGACGTCTACGACAATCCGCACGTGTACGACGCTTTCCGGTACTCGAGGGATCGGGAGGAGTATGAGGCCATGGATGCTGTCGAGAAGGGGAATGTGAATACGTTAAAGTTGAAGCAGAATGGGTGTGTAACGACGGGGAACTATCATCTCCCTTTTGGTCATGGAAGGCATGCTTGGTGGGTTCACTCCGTCTGCACCGCATGGATAATGTTTACTAACTCATCTTGTAGTCCCGGACGCTTCTTTGCCGCGCATGAACTGAAGATGTTGTTCGGACACCTGCTCATCCACTACGATATTAAGCCACTTGCCGAAAGACCGAAGACGACGTGGGTGGGAAAGAGTATAATTCCGCCCAAGGCGATGCTTCAGGTGAGGAGGAGGAAGGTCAAGCCAGAAGGGACAGGGTAGTGGTAAGGCGTGGAGGATTGAAACTAGTAATTGTGATGCTGCTCGGCATTTGGACTCTACGGTGCTCTTCCTACAGTGTCGGTCTTTGAGAGCTCAGCATAGGTGCGCTATACCACTTCTGGATTCAAGCATTTCGGGTAAATCTTGAACACATCGTGGTATGCTAGGCTGCCACTTTTCTTGCGTTTGTCCCTTGCTTCCATCACAAATCTTCAAATTCCAGTCTCACACGCATGCATAGCATGGGCTCAATCGCTGCATCAAACTGCAGCATTGTCCTGAGCGAGCGCACGGCCCGAGGCGGAGTCAATAGATCGACTTCCCGTCCGCCACCCACAAACTCCACCACCCACCTCGTCCTTGTATCCAGTCGACAATAATTCCTCAACAACATGACTGTTTTCGATGAATTAGCAGAAACGGATGGAGATGAAGAATTCAAAGCATGGTTATCACGCCTCATCGACACAAAACTCGACATCGTCAACTTCGTAGCTTCCCGTCTCCATCTCACCGTCACAGCAACATTCGATGGCTATCTCAAAGGCTCCTTCAACCTCAGTCTTATCATCAATCCTGGCGACGGAACTCCGCGGGTTGTGATTCGCTTTCCCAAACCTGGACACACCGCTACTGAGCTCAGAGAGGAGAAAGTGCGGAATGAAGTTCATTTCCTGGAGTTTTTGAAGGAGAAGACTACGATACCAGTTCCGAGGGTGTTGAGCTGGGGAGGCATTGAGGAGAGTCCGAAACAGCTTGGTCCATTCATTATCATGGAATTCGTTGAAGGGATGTCGCTGGCGTCGCTTCTCAAAGAACCTACTAAGACGGAGCAAGATGAAGTAATTCTAGCAGACAACGTAGATGACGTGAAGCTAGACTTCGTCTACGAGCAACTCGCGGATTACATGCTACAGTTGTCGCGCTTAGGGTTCACCAGCATCGGCGCCTTATCGAAAGATCGAAGCACAAACGAGTGGACGGTTGCCGGACGCCCGTTAACATATAACATGAATGAGCTCCAAACAGTAGTATCAAACTACCCAACCACCAACTTTCCAACCTCCCCCATCCCATCGACGAAATCATTCCTCGACTCCCTCGCGGACGAACACCTCATTCATCTCCGCACCCAACGCAACCTCGCCGATAGCCCAGAAGACGCACGCAAGCGCTTCATTGCACGGCATCGCTTCAAGAACCTGGTATCCCGATACTGCCTCAACGATGACGAGATTGGCGCCTTCCTCCCCTTCTGCGACGATCTCCAACCAACAAATATGCTCGCTGACCCTTCAACCCTTCGCATCACCGCCGTCCTAGATTGGGAGTTCACAAACATCATGCCCGCGCAATTTTCATACGATCCACCTTGGTGGCTTCTCTTGCTCGGCCCAGATATGTGGTTGGAACATCATTCCATGGACGAGTTCAAAGCCCGATATGTGCCGCGATTGGAACAATTTTTGAATGCGTTGAGAAGGGTGGAGGGCAGGATGAATACGCGGGGATCTGAAGAGGAGCAACCGTTGAGCGAGAAGATGTGGGAGGCTTGGAAATCGGGACGGTTTTGGTTCGACTATGGGTTGAGGAAAAGCTTTGATGTTGATGCTGTTTATTGGAGTGCGCTTCATCGAGAGGGGGACAATGGAGAGGCTGAAGAGGAAGACGGCGAGATCAAGAGGGTGGAGGTGGAAGAATTTGTAAAGCTGAAGATGGAGCAGCTGAAGGCTTATGATGCGGAGTGTAAGGTGCGGTTCTCTTCATCATGATGGTGGAGGCATGTTTTTAAGTCTCCTGCTCGTCAAGCCTTTCGGTGCTGGCCTGCAACAATTAGTGTTAGTAGAGCTTCCTTTCCACAAGAATTTTACGGTTCTGCCTTGTGCCACGTGTAAAAATTGACAACGGGAAGATCACTGCGATCTCCACCGCTATTAGTCGACACTCAAAGGAGCGTTCCGGAGCACCAGCGTCACATGACCATTTCGATATTTCTGCGCCGATGCTGAATGCTCCTTCCTTGCGGATAGGCAGTACGATAATCTTCTCGCAGAACCATGCACGCCTTCTTTACATCATCCCCATCATTTTACACACTCTCTTCTATTTAAAACAGGAGTGCCGTAACACACCTCGCCACCGTGGCGTTACTTTTCGCGACGTTTCATTCATTGCCACCGCAGGTACGTTCAGCACACTCCGCCCTCGGGGGTCATCAGTAAGATTATAGCTTCGAGCGTGAGAACTCTGGCAACTCGACAAGGCTATCCTTGTACCCTTATCAGGACCATATAAGAATTTTGTCTGTCGAAGGGAGCGCTTGATGCATCTCATGATTTGGTGAAGCTTACGAAGACTGCACTATCCGTACCTAAAATGCAAGCTCGCCGATATCGGCCCCGGAACCTAAGCCCATCAAATGGATAGCATGCGAGGTTGAATTTTTGCCGTAAGTCGAGGACAAGAACACAAACTCAAGGGACGGCAAACTCCAATCCTAGCGCCATGCAAAGCCGAAGAATGCCCATCGTGGGGCCACCGCACGATTCCACGACTGGCGCGACATTTAGGTCTATTCGGCACAGGAATCGTTATTTCCTATTACGCAGCGATGAGCTTCTTCTTATCATTCTATCATGCTTGATCAGGCTGTGGACGACGGATTTGCCTAGAAATTCTTGAGTGGTAGTCTAAACCGTCGTGGACTTTTACCGAGCGGTCCGGGTCTATGTACTGGGCGGCTGGTAGCGATGAGTGAGGGACGATTCCCAATTTCCTGCATAAGCGCAAATGATGGATGCTGCAGTGTATCGCTTCGGAATGATGATGGTGCTGCAAATATGTACCCCTTGGCCGTTCATGGACCAATGTTTTTCTCGCCACAACGGATCGGTCTTTTAGTCCTACAAAAAAGAAAGTCTCAGTTTTGTCCGTGGTTTCTATGTCTACATTTGGTAATTTATGCCTTGATCATGACCATTTCATTCGTGGTCCCAAGTCAATACACCATTGAAATGACGTATGCGGCCATCTGTTAGCTTGAAATGTCTGCAGAGATGCTACATGGCATCTTGAAAGCGATGGTAGTTATTTACGACTTGCGCCGGTCATTGACAAAGCTTGTTTGTTTATAGAATGTGTTATAGAAGCATCTTCCCTCACCGTAATATCCCGTATTTGAGAACCTCGGCGACGTCTCGCGCATATTTCTATCAGTAAGCTTCGGCATACCATGCATACAGCAGCCCATATTTGTCCCTGTCCAACGTAAGCAGCATAGAAACAACTTTGACTTGCACGCCGCTTTGAGCTTCACGCCTTGGTGCTTCTTCTTGTGGTATGCGATTTGACGCCCTTTGCTTAGCGTATCCACTTTTTGCTATTCCTTCGGCCGTACGGCCTTACGCCAGGCATCGATCGAACAGCTGAACAATGTGAACTATGCCTTGAAAAACCCGGATCAACCCAGCCCCAGGTTTTGAGAATGCTGACACTGAGTATATCTTGCCACTTAATTGTGTCATTTTGGTGCCAAGCAGCCCTGAGCGTCAAGTCCTAAGAACACCCAACAAGGTCAGCGCATCACCATATCCCTAATTATTTTAAGAATCCGTATACGAGACAAACGTAATTGCTTTAATGTGGGCGATTTCACTAGCTGTGGCTTGGAGAACCAATCGAAGTCCGTTGCAGCAGTGCCCATTTCCAAAGCCGTCACTAGGCATTACTGCACATGGAGATCAACGGCTCAATTGGTGAATGAGCTGAGCTCGATCTGTGTACTGTAAGCAAGCCCACCTTGCTGAAATAGGCGGGCCAATCTGTACACCAAACGGCCTCGATTATATCTCTGTAGCAACGACAGCGACACTCGTGGCTCAGTGGCCAGGCTAGTGAGATACCCACGTTTGCCTTTGTTACGAGTGATAGAACTTGCATGCTAGAAAATTCAGTTATCCATATAAGGAGCAGTCTCCTCTGATTCAAAGACCATTATACCTTCATGCTACACCTGAATTCACTCTCTACCTGAGAACATTCGAACACAACAGCACAACCAGGAACAAAGATGGCCACTCCATCATTACCAACTGGGCTCCGGCCACCCGCGCATAATGCCGTGGTGGTTCGATCAGTACTGGAAGTAACCCCTGAAGATCGCGAGCAGATCCTCAAAGACGTCGAGTACAACATCTTCGCGTTTCCGGCTGGCCTTCTCACTTGCGACTTCCTCTCGGACTCTGGAACCTCCGCGATGATGGACGTACAGTGGGCTGCCCGTAAGTACATATACCTTGTTGATCACTCCTCTGTTCTCCAATTGTCTGCACTCCTTCTTGAAGACTGTATACTAAGGAGAACCCCACAGTAATGCGAGGTGACGAAAGCTACGGCCGAAACTGGGGCTACTACTGCCTCTTAGACGCCTTCCGAGACATCTTCGAGCGCGGCAACAACCAGCAGCGCGCCTTTGAAAAAGTCATCACCGGCGCACTAGATATCGACTACTACCGCAACACTCTCCTCGCATCCCATCAAGACGGCTTTGTAAACGGTGGACAGCATCAGCTCGAGCGCCCTAACTTCTTCATCGTGCCGCAAGGTCGATGTGCGGAGAATCTGCTCTTCTCGGTGATGAGCACTCGGATTGCTGAGAGGACCGCGAAGACCGGGCATGCGATCGTCAGCAATGGATTCTTCGATACTACGGGCGCGAATGCGGCCGCGGCGGGTTTCGAATTGCAGACTTTCACGAAGCCGGGATTGAGCGACCCGTTTCCCCAGCATCGAGTTGGTAAGGAAAACCCTTTCAAGGGTGACCTCGATGTTGCAGCTACAGAAGCCTATCTGGACGAAAATCCTGACCACGTTGTCATGATCTTGACAACCATCACCAACAACTGGGCCGCTGCACAGCCTGTCTCGATGGCGAATATCCGAAACACCGCTGCACTGACGAAGCGCAAGAATATCCCCTTCTTCTTCGATGCCTGCCGATTCGCCGAGAACGCTTTCTTCATCCGTGAATACGAGGATGGCTATGCGAACAAGACCATTGCCGAGATCGTGCAGGAGATGTTCTCGTACGTTGATGGTTTCACAATCTCGTTGAAGAAAGATGGTCTTGCGAACATGGGCGGGGTGCTATGCTTTCGCGACAAGGGGGTGTTTGCACAACAATGGGGCATTGGTGAGCAGTTGAAGGAGCGTCAGATTTTGACATATGGGAATGACTCTTACGGTGGTAGTAAGTTTTCCCCTTCCACGCTCGCTAGTATCAATAGCTAATCGAAACACCTAGTGAGCGGCCGCGACCTCATGACCGCCGCAACCGGTCTCTATGAAGTGACCAAACCAACGTACCTCCGCAACCGCATCTCTCAAGTCCAATCCTTCGCGCAGAAGCTCCAATCCGTCGGACTCTCAGTCCTCTCGCCACCAGGCGGCCACGCCGTCTACCTGGACATGGAAGACTTCTTCTTCGGCTGCGGGAGGAAGCCTGACGACTTCGCCTCTATCGGCTTCACCATTGAGCTGATCAAAGACTATGGTATTCGTGCTGCCGAATCCGGTCCATTTGCATGGATGTGGGACAAGAAGTCGCCCGAGGAGCGCAAGAAGATTCCAAACCTCGTGCGGTTCGCTGTTCCGCGGCATGTCATGTCGGAAGAGCATATCGACTACGCTGTGGCGGCTGTCAAGGAGTTGTATGGCAAGCGACACGTCATTCCGAACGTGGAGATTACGAGGGGGAAGGACATGAGACTGCGACACTTCTCCAGCGGATTGAAGCCGGTTCCGGTGCATCATACTATCACTGGGAGCTACACGGACGAGGCTTCGCGACAGCTTTCCCTTCTCTCCCAGGCCGTCGGCATCAGCTCCATCGAGGAGGACCAACTCCTCGAGGCCTTCAGATTAGCGGCCGGAAAATATGGCAATGACCCGGTGCAGAAAGAACGCAGCCCCTCAAACTGGATCTCCAACGTCAGCAACGATACCGCCTTCTTCGAGTACTCGGTGCAAATCGACCAAGAAACCGGAGATGCCGTACTGCGCTTTCTCATCGAAGCTCAAGCAGAGAAAATCCGCTCTATAACGAGGCCTCTCTATCACGGTCAGGCAAAGGACATGATGCTCGAGAACTTGGGCAAGAGCAGTATGGAGTTGTCCACCCATCTCGCGGAACGGTATCCAGGCGCAGTGTCTCTCGGCCGCCTAAAGACGATTGAAGATCTTTTCATCCCTTTTCGCGCCGAGGGAAAATTCGCGGCCTACCACAGCTGTGTGTCGACGAAAAACGGTCCGGAGTGGAAGATCTACCTCAACCCCCGCGCGAAAGGCGCAGGACTCGCACTCTCAACTACTCGCGAAGCATTCGAGCGTCTAGGCTTGGCCGAGTCGTGGAAGCTCGTGTCAAGCATACTCAGCGAGGACGACGCAGCGGTGTACTTCTCGCTCGATCTCTCGCCCGACATCGAGCATTCCCGCATCAAGCTATACGTCGCGCACCCGAGCGCCACCGCCTCCGAAATCGCCCAGAAGCACGCGAAGATCTGCCCGGGCGCATGCACATACGCGATCCAACAATTCTGCGCATCGCTGGCCGGCGACTCGTTTGGTCCGTACCGGTCCAAGCCGCTGCTGTCGTGCTTCGCGTTCACCAGCGAGGCGCCGACTCGACCTACGGGCACAGTGCATTTTCCCGTCTCCGAGTATGCTGAGAACGATGCGGTGATTCAGGCGCGCATGGAGAAGTATATGGATGCGGCAGATGTCTCGGCTGCTCATCGTGAGCGGTATCGGAAGATTGTGGCTGCGGTGCAGCGGCGGCCGCTGGATAGTGGACGCGGGATTCATGCTTGGATTAGTTTGAAGCTGAATTTGAAGGGAGAGAGGGCGACGACGTTCTACCTCTCGCCGGAGATTTTCGGACCTCTGTGAACAACTGGTAAGCGTGTCCGCTTCCCGGGTTTGTTTTCGAGCAAGTTCGGGAGTTTCATGCGTGTGAGACTACCTGTGTGGTTCCTAACACGTCTGCAACTTGCCTTTGAGTCGTTGGGTTGCGATAGAAATGAGACCTTTCGGTGATGGATTATATCGAGAATGGACATGGATTAGATGGATAGTTTGAACCCTTCAAGCATGTCTCACCTTCGTACCTTGATACCCAACGACCAAGCCTCTCCTTAGGTAAGTGGTCATTTGTCTGGCACACTAATAGACAGCTTCACGAGCTCGAGATTGAAGAAGTCGACGTGGTGATGTTGGACGAGGCTTCGGCATTGCATAGACCGCATATGCTGGAAGCACATCGAGATTGGCCCCGTGGAGCTGCCTTTCGTCCCTAACTCGCATAGCGTCAAGATGCACACGAGCGTCTAGCCGCACCACTGATGGACGTGTTGAAGGCTTATGATATTCAGACCGCACGCTGACGGCCCCAAAGCGGACACATCCGAGCTCCACAGACGAAACCACCTACAAATTCCGAACCGGAACATTCCTCTCCCGATACCCATGCCACCTCGGCACCGACCTCTTCACCTCCGTCCCACCACTAAGCTGCAAATCCTCAATCGCACTCGCCCACTTCAGCAAACCCGCTTCGCTCCACGCCGTCCCCATCAGCGCAAGCCCAAACGGCATTCCCGTGTCCGAATGCACGCCAGCGGGCAGAGTGATCATCGGATAGCCCGCCTGCGCCGCAATTTGATACGTTTGTCCGACATCCGGGGGAACGAGCAGCGCATCGAGAGGTCGCCCGTTGTTAGCAAGCGCAGCGTCGATACCGTCTTCGCGCGTGCTGCGCTGGGTGAATGCTAGCGCTTGATAGTACGTTTCGTCCATGGTTCCGTTGGTGGCAAGCGAAGCTAGGAATCCATCTTGACCGGAGTAGAAAGCGGGAATACCTAGTGGCCATGCATTGCCTCCTTCGGTGCCGTCATTCGCGTAATTGTATGCCACAATATCTTCCAAGCTGCGGATGTTCGTGTTCTCGAGCTCGGAGAGATAGGTGGCGATGTTGTTGTAGAAGTCGACTTTCACGACCGTGTATTCGGACTCATTGGGGTATCCACGCGTGGTACCGTAGTCCCAATTCCAGCCATCGGGCGAGACGGTAGTCTCGTAGTTGGGGAGCTCGGTGTTGTTGATGACAGTGGCGCCTGCAGACTCGATGAGCGATATGAGCGATAGGAGGCTGGCTTGCTGTTCTTCGTCGGCATAGACCCAGAAGCTGCTCCACGGCAGTCCAAAGGTGGCGTTTGCGAGAGCAGACTTGTCTGTGAGAAACGGGATATATCCTCCAGCTGGCGTCTTGCCCTCTTGAGCGAGTGTGTAGTTGTCACGCTCATCAACGCCGTAGATAGCATCGAAAGCGTAAGCGGCATCTCGCACTGTACGTCCGAATGTACCGACCGTGTCTTGGTGAATACTCTCCGGAATCACTCCGGCCCTTGATGTCAAGCCTACGGTAGGTTTGATGCCCACGAGTGCATTGCGCTCGGCGGGGTTGATCACGCTGCCGTCCGTCTCGGTCCCCAATGAAAATGACACCACATTCCCAGCCACAGCTGCCGCACTCCCCGAACTACTTCCTCCAGGGTTCAGTGTAAGATTGTAAGGACTCCGCGCTTGCCCGCCTCTTGCGGAGTATCCTTCAGAGTAGTTGTTCGATCGCATATCCGCCCACTCGCTTAACGTCGCCTTGCCCATCAGTAGGGCGCCGGCCTGCCTCAACTTCGCCACCACATGGGCATCCCGCGGTACAACACTCCCGAGAAGCATCCAGCTCCCCGCCGTAGTCTCCATCTGATCCTTGCTTGCGATGTTGTCCTTGACGATGAACGGGATGCCATGAAGAGGTCCACGGACATGCCCCGCTTCTCTTTCTGCATCCAACGCATCCGCAATGTCCTCCGCGTCTGGATTAAGCTCGATAATCGAGTTGATGTATTCATCGACCTGCTGCACCCTCCTTTGATAGCACCGGAGGAGCTGGGCTGAAGTCAGAGAACCATTGCCCATGTAGCCTTGCAGCTGATCGATCGTCGCTTCTTCTAGCGTAATACCACGACATGTTGGCATGGGAAAGAGGCCTGGTGTGTCTGCGCTGTCAATGGGTGGGAAATAGTAGGGATAAGGCTGTTGCAGAGGGTCGACCGAGAGGACGCTGTTGTTTTGCGCCCATAACGGCTTGCAGAGCGCGAGGATCACAGCTACGGCACCGACGCTTATTGTGACCATGGTGAGATAAAGGTAGCACGAGAAGGTGCCCATTCCACAGCAGTGGGCTTCAAGAAATACTTGTACCTGCGTGCACTTTACGCTACTGCAGATAGCTACCCGATCGGTCCCGCGTCCGTCGATAAGCAGAATGACATGGTGCGCCGGGGAGGCGATAGGGTTCAACTCCAACCGCGGAGTCTGGCGCTATCTAGAAGCAGAAACGGCAGAAGGATTGAGTATGGAGAAGTGGGAGGTTGGGAATCGATGTGTGACGTGTGTGGAGTTACAACACGCCCAGTCCGCAATCAGCTTAGCCCGCGGTCCGTGTGTCCGTGTTGTCCCAAGCCACCCGCGTTGGCGCTTTCGTAACCATGCAGACGTCGATCATCGGACAAAGAGCTCGTCTTTGTCAGGACCTCAGCACTCACATCTTTCCGTTGATGGGCACACATCCAGTTTCAGTAGGAATTTGGTCACGGTCTTTGAGTCAATCACTGTTGAATTGCAAGGGAAGATACCTCATACCAAAGGATCGATGTGACAGCACGCTGGATGTCGAGGCAATGGGATCATTTGCTGATTCGACTCAAATGAAGTGTAATGTCTAACAAACATGAAATGACAGCGTGAGGAGGGCAAACTTGAAATTGTGAATGGCATTTTTGCTGCCTAAATTACTATTAAAAAACATATAGGTTAACATTTTCAGATAACTACAAGACTGATGGTCGTACTCGGTGTTATCATCATGCAAGAGGTCGACTTAACCTCCTTGCGGCCAATGAGCGATTCGATAAGGTCAAGATATGCATCTTGAGGTATAGGTATGAGGAACGAGGCCTCCTTCCACCGACATCTACATGTACATCTACTCGTCGTCCTGCACATCGATGTGCGTCCCCTTCCACTTGCGAGCCGGAATCTTGCGCTTGAACATGATGTCGATCTCGCGGTAAGACAGACCCCTCATCTCTGGCAGGAAGAAGTATGCCATGACCAAGCAGAACAATCCAGTGCCACCCCAGACATATCCGCACTTGCCGCCCAGGTTTCCGCCCGTCGGGTTCAGCATGTACGAAGCCACTGGTCCACGTTAGTTTCCGAAGTGGAACTGGGTCGGAGGGAAAGACTTACGGAAAATGCAGGGAATCTCGACAATGTAGTAGCATGCGCGACCCATTCCCGTGGTGAGAGGCCTGAGGCGAATGGCCGACGTTTCTCCGATGATGACCCACGACGCGGGTGCAGGCCCCAGCGTGAATAGAACAGAGACGATCAGACCAAGAGACGCCTGCGCCAAGGAAGCGCTGTGCGACACGCCGACTGAGGCTGCGACACCGAGGGCGATGAGTAGGATGGTGTTACCGGCTGAGCCCCATAGGTAAATGGAACGCCGGCCAAAGTAACTGGTGAGGATCCAAGACAGCATGACGAAGATCATCTGAAGCGCTGAGGTGATCAACCCTAGGGCAAATGCGGTGTCCGTCTTCATGCCAGCCTCTGCACAAATTAGCACATATTCCTACGTGGAAACAGCAATGGGAATAACGTACGCTCGAAGAAGTAGACAGCCTGGTTAGCGATTAGGTTACCCGTAAGGTTCTGTGCCGCATAGACACCGGCCACAATGAGAGTTCGTCGAAGGTCAGTGCCTCTGACCAGTTCGAGAAGGCTGGGTGCTTTGTCCGACTTCTCCAGGTCAACGACACGGCGCATCATAGCAACAGACTCGGCCGATTTCACCAAGGACCTGCGTCCAAGTCGCTCGATGGAATGCGCAGCTTCTTCCAGACGTCCCTTGCGGACCAGCCACCATGGCGACTCGGGCGCAAACCAGATAAGAACTGCGAGCGGAGTGGGAAACATCCATTGGAGCGCAATAGGGATTCTGCAATTTGTTAGCGGAGCGGTTGCAATCCAAGTCGCTATATGCTCACCTGTAGGCATCATCATTGTCAATGGCGCTGTAGTGGTACGTGACGGCACCGACGATGATACTGCCAATGGCCCAGAACATCTGCAGCATCTGTGTGGCAGGAGCTCGTAGCTTGATCGGGACGATCTCACTGCAGTATGCCGGTGCATTGGCAATGAAGATACCCCAGGGCATGCCCTCGAGAAGCTGTGCTACAAAGAAGACCGGGAGCGATTTGCCAAAGTAGAAGACGAAGATGAAAAGGTTCAAAGCCATGAGTCCGACCAAGGTCGCATAGCGGTATCCGATGCGGCTGGTGAGTGGACCAGCAATGAAGACGCCGATAAGCGCACCGAGCTGCCCCGACACCTGGAGCGAAGACTGCCACTTGGTCTCGATGACCTTCTGGCCGAACGGGTCGTTGGGGTTGACAATGCCGTATTCCTCTTTGAACCGGGGCAGCGCAAGGAAATTGCCCATGAGGAAGACATCGTACGACTCCATGATCTGGGAAGGGGTCAGCAGCTGATTGCGCGCAGCAGCAAAGTGGACAATGGCAACTTACGATGGTAAAGGACATGACGAAAGCCCAGAAACTAGCCATTGGGTAGGCTTTGACAGCCTCCATAACCGTCATGTTGTGCTCGATGTTCTCCGCTTCAATGGCGCCCGCCTTGTTTGCGGCGGCCGTAGCCTTCTCTGAAAAGGCGGCATTTTCGGTTTCGGTGAAGGTAGGCTTCTCCTGTGCCGGGAAGGCCTTGGACTCCACCTCGGGATCCATGTTGGCTGGGTCTCTCGTTGGATGAGAGAGGTGAAGTACGGTTCAAGATGGCAACGGCGAAGAGGACCAGGGACGACAGGAATGCGAAATCCGGTGGTGCAGCCAAGATGGACGGGGCAGAGGTTAAGTATAAGAGCCCCCAGAGCGTGTCCGCGGGGCCCCGCAGACAGCTCTGTGCTCCCGTTAGTAGTCTAGGCAGGGTCGCGGTGGTCATTGGTGGAATTATCTTAGGTAGCATCCCCCCGTACCCCAAAGACACCTCGGCCCCCCCGTTACCCCGAGATGAGCAGGGACCAGGCCGTGTGATTGGTGCGAATGCTGATGTTGCACGCAGCTCACCCGGTGTAGCGCCAGCGACCCAGACTAATGGCATTCGGTCGCTGGAATGGACCTGAATGTCCGCGTCCAAGCTAATCGTGCTGGCATTTCGGGGGGCGAGGGAGCGCTTCGTCGCCGCGGCGGATGGCTGTGATCCCGTTTGCAGCTAGGTATCCGTCTCGACTAGCTTGAAGCGACGCCCTGGTGGTGAAGACTAAATCTCCGCCGAACGGGCGCCTAGCCACCGGGAGTGGCAGGTGGACAAGCATGCCAAAGCAATCGCTGGCCAGCTTCTGCATCGTCTGGGTCATTATCTGCTTAGGACGTAGGCTGACTGCCCTGCATGGCGACATGGCCTCTGGATCGTCAACGTAGTGGCTGGATGCACGATCAAAGTGGAGCACGGAGCACCCCAATACCAGGATCAGCAATGGCGACAGCCAGACGGGTAAAACGGTTGCGGCACGATGCGGGGGTACAAGCCTGGTCAAAGAACGCTGATGCAGACGGCGTGGTGCGAGATGCAGCGGAACAACAGCCGCAACGGGTGTGCGCCGACGGCTAATATTGAAATGAGAGTGCTAACGTGACTTGCTGGAGTAAGGGCTCCTTGAGCGGTGCTTGAAACAAGCTTGGGCCAAGAATGACTACCCAAAGGTGTAGCGAACGGCCGAGGCTCAACAGCGGTCACGTGGAACGCCTCCACGCCCCGCTGCTGCCCAATAGAACACGGCTGCGACACCTCGACCTCGACCTCGACCTCTTTCGCATCAAACACTCACTAGCAACACTTACTAGCAGCACTCACTAGCTGCTACAACCATCATCATCTGACGCCCAACGCGTAATCGACTATCCTCGAGGCCCACCCACCCACGACAGAAACGCGCGACCGCCGGGTCCAGGCCAATGGCCCGTCCAACCCACCCAGAGTCCTTGAATGCACGTAGAGGTTTCGTGGTGACATATGAGCGATGTGCTTGACAGCTGCCGTCATGCGCCGCCGGACTTGGTCAGATTCCGCCCTGAGTACTCTACCTCGTCAGATTTCGCCTTGGGCAGGGATGAGACTAGTCCAGATGTCCTTCTCCACGGCCACTAGGCATCCACGTGACGAGTCCGCCCACTAACTCGGTAGCACGACAGTCGGTAAGCAAGAGCTTAGTAAAGCGGCCGCGGTCGTCACTACACGATCGCCTTGGACGTCAATCCCGCGAAGGACATGGCGCTCGGCTTATGTATCGTCGGCTTTGCAGCACCCAGCGAAGCGCCCCCAGAGTGAGAATCCTCAACTTTGCAACACCCAATGCCGACCCACTGCTGCAAATAGTGTTGGCGCATCGCAGTGTATATAAAAACAACATGGACGCTGCTCAGAGTAGAGGTATCAATCCATCCATCGAGCTCAGCAGACTTCACTCTCTCCACCCCACTCATCAACCACAACCTCCACACACTCCGTCACATTCACCATGCAACCCAACCTCATCCTCCTCACCCTCCTGACCACCCTCACCACCGCCCTCCCAATCCGCCACCCACACACCCGCAACCCCGCCCTCAGCCGCCGCGACGAAGTCGCCGGCAGCGGAAAATTCTGGGGCCTACTCGCGAGCAGCTGGGATTCCTTCGACCTGATCAACAACGGAGGCTGCGACAGTTTCGAGGGAAACTCTATCAAACAGGCAGACGTGCACACAGGCTTCCGATGCCGCTTCTTCACGTAAGCTGCCTGGCCCACTTGTGGAAACGCTTTTGCTAATGGTGTCTGTGTTTAGCGAAGATAATTGCCAGGGCGACGTCATTGGGAAAGTCGAGGGGCTGGTGGGTACGTCTCCGGGCTGGCCGGGTGTGTATCTGGTTGAGGGCGGCCAGGACGATACGACGCCTTGGGCTAAGTCTTGTACTTGCTGGAGGGGTTAGTTGGGCGGCTGCTTTGCTTGCCGGGTCTTGAAGAGGACTGGTTTTCGCTGTATATATTTTTTCGCTTCTCCTGTATACCCTTTGATCTTACTATACGAATCTAACGTTTCGCTCTATGAACTCTTATTCTACAAGAGACAATCCGGCGCGTGATTGGAATCTGCAGAGCGCCGCTCACCTAATCAATCTTCACTCCCCATGTATTTCCAGGCGAAAAATAATCGAACTGTTTCTCTTCGCAAGCCTCTGCTACCATGATTCCGGGGTACATAACGCGGCTGTGTCGGGACAAATCGAGGTATCGAGATCTCTCGCGCGAGAAACTCGGACCGTTGCACTTCGCACACTTCGCACTACACAACGAAGACCGACCACAGCAGCGAGATCCACCATGCAGCATCCCGTCTAAACCTCGATGGAGCCGCTCAATGGCACTGCATCGAGTCATCACCTCGTTTCAGCACAGCAATATTCCCCGCTGCTGCCGTTTTCGTAACCCCCACTTATTGTCCGATCCCCGCCCCCACACTACCCTACCCAACCCAGCTAACCAGCCATGTACCCAACTTCTCTCATTACCACTAGCCACCCAATACCCCTACGCCACCCCGTCAATCCCGTCCCCACCCGCCGCTCTCACTATAGCAAGAAAAAATGGCACAGAATATGACTACTCGATGCTCTTCGCAGAAATAAACACGATGGGTACGACCATCGACCCCATCTTCAACGGCGAATGATGAGGCCGGTTCGGCGACTTGTTGGGTAGAGTAGGTTCTGGTGCGGGCCTGGGGTGATGAGGCGAGGGATGTTGGTAACGTGGTGGGATGGGCGACGTAAAACATGGATATTGTGGCACTAATACATGGGGTAAAGCTTCTGGCCTTTGGGAAGTTCGCTTTTATTCGTAGATAGTTCCGCTTCTTTCCACTGTAGATAATCTTACTCACAGCTACATTAACTCTCTGTTCCTGCGTCCGATGACGCCGGTCCAACTCATCATAAACTCTCGCCCACAGCACTCTCCCTTCAACGCATATGCGACCACCTGAATCGGATAAAGATCGATAAGCCACCCCCAGTACACGTCAACGAATATCTGAAACGTACGAGGCGCGGATATCTTTCCGAGATCTGAGAAGAGACGTGGTTGGCAATTGTTGAAGGTCGAGTAGGTCGGAAGAGATGGGAATGGATCGGAGCGTAGCTTCGCCTTGGTTGGTGCGTCCCATCCGTTACGCTTACGTGACAATGCAACGGCATGGTATAGTTGCCATGTACATCTGTCACAAGGACGTAGGAAGTTGAGCGGGACTGGAGTTCTCAAGGGTTTCTTTAGAGCTGGTTGCACATGCTCATAGCTTTGCGCATCGTACTTGGAGATGCGTGCCTTGTCCGTTTCTTTTCCGACGCCAACGTATTAGAATCGACAGCGGATTTGACCTACCTGCTGAACCCAGATGCTCCCTACTCCCCACCGATGTTCGTCTACCAATTTCCGCGATACATAGCCTTTCCGATATGCACCTCAAGCTTATAAATCAAGTGGTTGAAGCGCTTGAGCACCTCAGTTTCCACGTGACATTCGTCCACGTTCGCTTTTGAGGACCACTGCTGATCATACTGAGAACGATACCGGATTTCCAGCTCTCCGTGCACTTTTCCCTCGGGAACTTTAGATCTCGTGAGCTGGATGGCGGGCTCTCCGGACACGAGATTCAGGCGGAGGACAATGCAGATGAAATGGCATGTCTTTGGGTTGAAAAGCCCGATTGCTACGCGCTCAGGCCAACGGTTTCGATCCTGGGGGAGATGGAGGGTTGCGTCGTCATCCCATTTGACCTGCCCGGGCAATGCCCCGACAAACGTGTATGTGCAGGGCAGAGGAGTTAGTTTGAGTACAATGCTGCATCGAAGCTCGCTTCTCAAATCGAAATTCGCTGGATGCGCAAACCGTCCGTCTCCGACCCAAATGCTTTTAGTTTGGGACTCGAGCGCAATCTTGGATGGGACCAAGAAGGTGAAAATGTCACTGCCGAGTCTTTCGCGAGCGAACTGGTGATTACCAGATATACGTGCTAAAATGATGCCGATAAGGTACTCCGGGTTGCCTGAAAATCCACATGGTAGAAGCCCGATGCTATATCCAAAGTCTGCCGCCTGCGGGTCATGGTGGTCGCTTAACCGGCGCGGGTATCCCGGTGCGCGCGCAAGTGGCATTTCCAAGTGGAGCGCGCCGTTGAAAACGCTGATATCTGAGCTATACCCATGTCGATGGTACGATACGATTTTGCCACAGTTTGCGAACCGCGATGGCATGTCTGCGAATAGCCCGTATTGCGAGGCGGGGAGCGAAGGGAACAGAAATTCCTTCGCCATTTCCTCTGTGGTCATGGGGATGAAGCCCCATGCGAAAAGACTTTGGTCATTTACTGTACGTAGAATCTGCTGCTGCAGTCTGAGAAAGGCTCGAGCACCCTCGCCGTAAAGGAGCGGCATGTTGATCTCGAAAATACCCAAGAGGGAGTATGCGATGTCTTCGGTACGGGTAGCCTGGCGTTTCGCGGCCCAGGACATGCGCTGCGCCACGCTACGATTGAATATGAGCTGTGGGTCTCTTAAAGTTTCTTCATCGATTCCTGTTCTCAGCTCGATTCCGTAGGCTTTGTCTGTCTTGTCCCCTATACGCTTCCACCTCGCGTCGTAGAAGGTCACGATCTTAGGGGCGAGAAATTCCTGTAACGTCCACGCTCTACTCCACCACCGGCTCGCCATCCACCCTGCTGCATCAGCATCGCATTCACTGCGATCATCTTTCTCTTCGTAATCGACATCGGCCAAGTACACATAGCACACCTGCGCCTCGCGGTACCACGCAAACATAGAGTTGATTGCCTCGGAAAGCTCGGCGCTGCTCGTCTTGTCGATGCCGCACGTATCCATCCACGCCCATTCGTACCCATCCTCCTTCGCTTGCCCACACAGAAACTCAATCTTGCGGAACCCAAGCATGTGTCGGCATGCCTCTGGTGTTTGTATCTGCGAGAACGAGACTTCCTCGTCATCGGCTAGCCACGTATGCGATAGGATGGCGTATGGTGGGATCTTCTCATTGTAGAAGGTGTGCAGCTTCATCGTATGCACATTTAGGAGACGCATGCTGTACTAACATGTAGTAGTTGGTGGGTACGTAGTAATGGATGGTGGAGGTAGTTGGGGGTGAGTTTGGCACAAGGCTGAAGGTGTTGACATGTCGCTTAGCTGAGGGTTGTCGAGGTTGGCGCTAGTGCCGGCGGTGAGGCTATTGATGGCATGCAGCCAAGACGCATATACGAGGAGGTCAGCACCTGTTGTGTTTGTGTTGTAGATGTTTAGTTCTGTACAGACAAAAGGCTGTAGGTATGATAAATCAGATATAGGTGTTGAGTACGGGTCCCCCATGTGCGAAAGGAATAGGCAGATTGGCCTTCGGATGGTCAACATGCGCCGTCGCACATAGCAAGAGCTATTAGATCCCAAGAAATTTATTCATAACAAAGGTAGCTATAATTAATCACTAAACAGATACTAGCGTCGAAGCATTTACATATCGATTTGCTTTTGTGCACTTTTGCTACGGAGAAAGAGAGCGTATGTCTACGGTGAGAACACAACTGGCGTCATGGCCGAGCCACTCGTTCCGATACAACTTGTATGCACGCTAGGAAAAGTAACATCGTATACGGTACTTATTAACTTCTTGGTACTGCAGTACGTCTCAGACCGCGTATATAGGACTAGGTAGGCAGTTTTGCGGTTGCACAGTGTCTGAGGTAGGCGGTGGTGCGAGCTTCTCATCCTTGCATTGTCCAGTCAGGCCTCGATCATTTTCCAAGGTTCGAGGAGCGATGCTTAGGCATGTAACAATGATCGTAGCGTTTTCCGGCTGTCTTCTTGGCTTGCGTTGCCTGCGGGGCTGAGTACGCAAACGCTACCAAATCTAGGTCTAAGATCGACCACTATGCTTGATTCGACCTAGCGTGAACTCTTCCTCCCACTGTTATGACCCTACCGATCGCAACATTTGGGTAAACAAGTCGGGCCGTTTATGCCTAGTTGGACTCGCTGAAGAGTTTGAGAAGAGGATCGCTACAAGGCTTAGCAAGGCTAAATACTATGCGAGGAATGCGATGGTAGCGTATCGGGATGCAAAAGGGTTACGCATGCTGATATGTGCACATGCGGTGTATTGAGAGTATAAAGTTGAGCGTTACGTTCGAGTATCAGGCTGCATCCGCGAATTGAATCGATCAAAGATACTCGACACATCATGAAGCTCCTGTCTCTTTTTGTTCCCGCCTTGGCGCTGGCAACGAATGCAACTCAGCAGAACTGCAAATGCGTAAGATTTGTTTCCCTCCAGTGTTCCTCAAATATCTGTAAATCTGACAGCGAACAAGGCCCCTGAAGAATCCTGCTGGCCTTCTTCGTCCGAATTTGTTGCTCTCAACGACACACTCTCTGGCCGCCTAATCCGAGGCGTTCCCCCGGCATCCGTCTGCTACCCCGACCAACCCAATTACAACAGTAAAGCATGCGAAGTCGTAACTGCAGGCTGGTTTAGCTCAAGCTTTCACGCCAATGATCCCATAAGTATTGGGTGGCCCTGGTGGGCGAACAACTCCTGCCCTCCTATATTCCCTAATGGGACATCGGCGACAGGCGATCCGAATGCCGGACGTCGAGGATGTAGCATTGGCAGTTATCCTGTATACTCGGTCAATGCGAGCGAGGAGACACACGTTTTAACAGCCGTCAATTTTGCGAGGAAACATAACATCAGACTGAACGTGAAGAGCACGGGACACAGTTTTCAGGGGAGAAGCACTGGGTACGGAACCTTGAGCGTGTGGACACACTATATGCGAGGCTTTGAGTGGCATGACAACTTTCAGCCATACGGCTGTCCCAGGAATGAAACTCAGATGGCAGCCACGTTTGCGGCCGGCCAGCGTAGTAGAGATGTCTACGAAGCCACGGCAGAGCATGATGCGGTAGTCGTGGCAGGCTCCGCGCAAGATGTTGGCGTTGTTGGTTGGTTCACAGGCGGTGGTATGTAAAGAGGATCACTGGTACTCAAGAGACGAAATGATACTAATTGACACAAAGGACATGGTCCACTCTCAGGCACCTACGGCTTAGGCGTCGACAACGTCCTCGAATTCCGCATTATTACACCTGAAGGTGTCCTCCTAGTCGCCAATGCTTGCACCAACGCCGAACTCTTCTACGCGGTTCGAGGTGGCGGAGGAGGGACATTCGGTATCGTCACCTCAGTCACTATGAAGGCGTACCCATCGCCACAAACAACACGCCACAGCTTCTCGCTTTCCATGACCGACCCGAGCAATACAACGGGCTTTTGGGATATCGTCGCCAAAGTGATGAATCATTTTCCGGATATGAAGGCTGGAGGCATGCAGGGGTACAGCGGAATGACCCCGCCTCCCATCGTACCAAGCTGGACGTGGTCATGGTCTTTCGACGTCCATGACAAGCCGAATGGTACCATCGAATCGCTCATCGCACCCATACTCCAGATGCTTGACCCTCACAATGGCACTTCCTTCATATACACCTCCGAGATCGAACCTTATCCAACTTTCTTTAGCCTCTGGAACAGCTCGATCGGCGAGGAAACCGTCGCGACAACCGGTGCAGTAATGGGCTCCCGGCTTCTGCCAGCGTTACCGCTCACAGAAGACACAGAGCGTCTCGCACGAACGCTGGAAAACATTACCGTCAGTTACGAAGGCATGCCGGCGATACTACTAGCGTACATGATCGCCCCATTGCGTAACGACACCGTTGACGAAGTCTCTACAACTCCCGCTTGGAGAGATGCAATTTTGCACACCGTTATAGTGACCGGCTTCCCGGACAACTACACCTTTGCCGAAGCTCAGCCGTACCTAAACAATCTGACGTACCAACGGGTGGCGGGATTGAAAAGTCTAGCACCAGAGAGCGGGGCGTATCTGAATGAGGCGGATGGCTTTGATCCCAATTGGCAGCATGACTTTTGGGGAGGGAATTATCCGCGCTTGAGAGCCGTGAAGGAGAAGTACGACCCAGATTCGTCATTGTGGTGTATCAGCTGTGTTGGAAGTGAGTATTGGACTGCAGATGAGAGCGGGAGGCTTTGCAAAGTGCCGTAGGCGAGAGTGGCGGCATAGTCGCTGAGACGAGGTTGACCGCTGACAACGCACATCCGGAAACAAGAACAAGGAGAAGGAGTTTGAGCAGCAGATTTGGTGGCACAAAGTAGATTAGGTCTATCGCAGATTCGGTTTGGTCCATGGTATACATCTTAATGCTGTTATAGTAATGATAAGAGGATACTAGAACATGCTGCATAATAGTCCCGATTATAACGTTAGGTATTGTGTCTTCTAGTTCAACTCAAATCTGTAAACTAGCAGAGTGTCATCACAGAACATTGCAGAAGCGATAAGTCCTGCAGATCTTGAGATTCTAACCTGAAGTCTTCCATTAACAGATTGTGAGAGTGAGTCCGTCGATCTGATATCACAGCCATATCAGCAGGAGGAGATGTAGATGCTGAGAATCATTGCATCACATCAGTTGGTTTTGAGCCGGACCCATGCATTGTTCGAGAAATCTGATTTGAATACTGGGTTTGGAGATGCATCACAAGGTCAAAGGTACTCCCATGACTGTAATATGTAAGCTCCTTAATCTACGAGTACGATTATCTCTATCTGGAGTTGCGGTCCAAATTGGGCCGTCTCATTTAGGATTGTACACATATAACGCTGGTAATATCGAGAAAGGTGACATGGGGAGAGTGAACGCGTGGGGTGACCGCGTTTTTCCCGGCTCCCAAAGAGGCTAGCGCGTAAACACAGACGTCATCCCGTCGCAACTCCCCCACCACAACCACCAGGTAAGGCCTGCATTACTAGATGTCGCATACATGTTCGCATCCTCAGTGGCACGACTACTGAAGCCAGTTCAGCATGCCCGGCCTGGTCCGCAAGCTTCTTATCTTCGCGGCGGTTGACGGGCTGATCCTGCAGCCTTCGCCGCCGCGCAACCATCCGCCGGCGACGCAGCAGGCCATCAAGATCGACTACAAGGGCAATGTCGGGCCGCTACTCAAGGACCGCCGCGAGGAAGACACGGCGCCTGTTTCGCTCGAGGCCCACGGCGTGATAGGTACGTACATGGCCCATCGTCGCGCATTGCACACCACTAACCCCTGCAGGCCTCTTCAAGATTGCTACCTCCTTCTTCTTGATCTCCATCAGCGGCCGTGAGCAAGTCGCCCAGATCCGCGGCAAGCCCGTGTACAAGATCACCGACGTCGCCCTCATCCCACTCGCCTCGCAGGCCGACGCCGACCACGCCATAGCATCCGCCCGCGAACATGTGCAGCGACTTAAGAAGGCGCAAGGGCTGGGCGAGGACGAATACGAGAGTGAGAGTGATAGCGAGGATGAAGCGCCGAGCGTCACCGACTCTCTTGAGGAGACACCTGCTCCAGCGAGCGAGGTCAAGGACGCGGTTACCGGCCAGCGGGGGCCCGTGGACAAGCGCACGAGCGTGGCTGCGGACGTGATACAGCACAAGGGCATGTATGGCCGCTTTGCAGACAAGTGGTTTTCCACCAAGGGGTGGAAGAATGACAGCCGGCGCACGCAGGGATTGAGCGCCGCAGACGACACGCGCAAGACTCCGCAGAACGTGGAGTCGGTGCCAAAAGACGACGAGGGACCAGTGAGTCCCACGAAGCCGGATGCTCTCCCCGTGGACGACAAGGACGTTCCCAAGGAGTTGAGCCCAGAGGAGATTCCGAAGGCGTTGGAGGGACACACAGACAATACCACTCTTGCCCTCCTTCCCAAGATTCTCCGAACCACCAAGATGTACTTTGCATCGGGGAACTTCTTCTATTCGTACGACTACGATATCTCGCATGGCATCAGCCAGCAGCAACCCAATGCCAGCCTACCTCTCTTCAAGCAGTTCGACCCCTTGTTCTTTTGGAATCGACATATTGCATCGCCTTTCATAGAAGCCGGACAAGACAACTTTTTTGTTCCCGTCATGCAAGGATTTGTAGGCCAAAGGCCATTTAGCATCAAGTTTCTCGACACCCAGGCCAGCAGTGCCGTCATCGATCCCTCGGCCACGCCCAATGACATCCAGCTCCAATCCCTCAAAAATGATGAAGTTGCCAACACCGACTCGGATTCAGACACGAACACGGACACACCTCCACCAGAGCCTTCAAACGGCAAGGACTTTCTTCTCACCTTGGTTTCGCGCCGGTCGACCAAGCGCGCTGGTCTCCGCTATCTCCGGCGCGGCGTTGACGACGAAGGAAGCACGGCCAATAGCGTCGAAACGGAGCAGATACTTTCATCGCCGACCTGGAACACCTCAATCGATACCATATTTTCTTTCACGCAGATCCGCGGCTCGATTCCGCTCTTCTTCTCGCAGTCTCCATACAGTTTGAAACCACAAGTCACCACTTGGGGCTCCACAGACACCAATGCGAAAGCGTTCAAGCGCCACTTCGCTCACCTCACATCGCGATATGGCAACATCTACGCGGCCTCGCTCGTGGACAAGCACGGCACTGAGGCCAAAATCGGCGGGCTCTACGATCGACATGCGACGATACTCAACGAGAACGGCGGCATGGACGGCAAGGGCAAGAAACTAGACTTTCAGTGGTTTGACTTTCATCAAGTTTGCCGTGGAATGCACTTCGAGAATGTCTCGCTGCTCATGGACACACTCGAGCCTTTTATGACGTCGACCAGCTGGACCGAGATCTCGAACGACCAGGTTGCGCATAAACAATCAGGGGTCTTGCGGACGAACTGCATGGACTGTCTAGATCGAACGAATGTGGTGCAATCGGCATGCGCACGGACAGCGCTCGAGGCCCAGCTCTCTGCGGGTAGCTACAGCATCGATCTACAAAACGACCCGAGCACATCCTGGTTCAACACCCTTTGGGCTGATAACGGAGACGCGATATCACGACAATACGCAGGCACGGCCGCGCTCAAAGGGGACTTCACCCGCACACGGAAACGGCAAATCACTGGCGCGTTGACCGATTTCGGGCTCACTCTGACCAGATACTACAACAACATTGTCAACGACTACTTTGCGCAGGCTCTGATAGACTATCTACTCGGAAGCGCTACCGACACCATCTTCGCCGAGTTTGAAGCGGACATGAAGAGCTCCGACTACTTCATTGACCTGCGCAAGGTTCGTCAAGCGGCCATCGAGAGGTCCGCCAGCATAGTCATCGAGGACAGCGAGGAGGATCTTATCACAGGGTGGACGCTCAGCGTACCTACATCGGCAAACCACCTCAAGACCGCCACCTTCGAGGAGGCTGTTCTACTTCTCACCGAGAAAGCGCTGTACTTCTGCCGGCTAGACTGGGGCACGGAGAAGGTACGAGAATTCGAGCGTATCCAACTCGAGAACGTGGAAGGCATCTTCCGGGGAGTCTACATTACGAGCACGCTCGCGCAACGCCATATGGACGAAGCCAAGAATGTCGGTTTCGTGCTGCGATACCGCACCGAGCCAAATAGTGACCTCGTCCGTCGTAACACCCGTTCGCTCGATGCGGGGAACCATGGCGCACCATCTGAGGAGAAGAAGTCAGCCAAATCCCAGAATGATTCCGAAACAGGTCGCTTCCTCGCCTTTAAAGCGTTGCCGCCACGGACTAGTGTTCCATCCGACTCCTCCGACACACCCGACAACGAAGTCGAAGTGGTGAAAAACGTATGCGAGGAAATCGCACGCGTAGCCAACAAGACAAAGGGAGAGGACGAGTCCAATGTACCAGGGATCGAAAGAGCTGAAGTCGAGGCGGCGCATGGGAGAACCGTCGTTGTTGAGGAGAAGGACGTGATTGGACTGCGGGACGCGAAGAGGAGTACAGGATATTTGGAGCAATTGGGGTACTCGTTGAAGAAGATGGTTTGGTCTTGAGCCATAAGCATGAGGATACTGGTGTGATACTAATACAAACGGCCGATGTATTTATGAACAGCTGCTACTCTTTCTGCATCTCTTGTCATGATTCAGCCGCTTCCGCAATCCTGCATTCACGCGACTCATCTTCCGCAGCATCCCGGTATGTACCAGTCTCCAAGGGTCAGCTTACGCGGCGATGCAAAGGTATGCGGGGACTTTTTCGACGAAAAGTGATCGACGGTCGCGGACACTGACATGGGCCATGCACCCGATGGCGTTGAAGTGCAAGCATTACCACTCGAGTTGCGCTTGCGCCCTGGCGTTCTGGAGTTGCTTTACTGTCTTTACGACATGCACAGCTGGGCAGGAAGCTTCGCGGTTTCTTCCACTGGCGATGAACATAGCGATGATGGTAGTTTTGTCGTTGCGCTCATACCAGCGCCTTGTATCGTGTATCAAACCCATAAAGTCAAGGCTGTCCAAGCTTTGGACATAGACCTTCGCCTTTCTGATAGGTCCGATGCGAACTGAGACGGGGTTGCTGCGGTTGCATCGAAGAATCTCACTCGGTACTCGGCACATTTTCGCTAAGCTTTACCCCGAGCGGGAGACGTTGCGGGACGGGATACATGACAACAGGTTACAAGTACATGGTGCACGAGATGAAAACTGGGGATGGCAGCAGCGGTGGTTGGTTTGGGTTGAGGTGAGACGATGGCGCGGGTGTGACGTCATCGACGATTGAAGGAATATGAGCGTGGAAAAGCTTGTCGCGACGTTCAAGGAAAGAGTTGCTTGCAGAAAAGGCTACGGAGGTTTGAATGACGGTCGCACGAGGATGAGGACAACATTGTGGACCGGCAGTGGATGGCGTTGTTGCTTTACCGCTCAAGCTCAAAAAGAGTCAAGTGAGGCACCTCGAGACGCGATCGCTAACGACATCGCATCGATCGCTGCAACGTCTCAGATCGGCCTTCAGCGACGCAAAAGACCGCATTCCAGCTCATCTATAGCGCTATAAGCTAAGTGGAAGGCCACCCTCCACTCGGAACAAAGACTTGTCCCATCTTCTCGGCGACTATGCTCGTTGCGGTAGTCCACGAGACACTTCTCCGGAAGAACGTGACATCTGCACAGATGGTTGTCTGCGTCATTCGTGGAGCGAGTGGAATCTCTAGGTTGGTGGGTGAGTGTGGGTGGTCTGGGGCCATGTATAACTATTCGCATCCCGTTTGCAGTGTTTTGGGTCCCATAGTCTTTTCTACCACTAAATTTCGTACGTGAAGAGACGGCAGAGGATACACGAGGCAAGATGTATCAAATCGGCAACATCTATGGCATCACCGCCATCGCCGTGATTGGCGGTGGGCTGTTCGGCTTCGACATCAGCTCCATGAGCGCCATGTCCGTCTACTGTCCTTCTCCAGCGATCCCCACCGCCTCTAACAGAACACAGTCTCCCCACCAAACAATACCGCTGCTACTTCAATCAAGGCCCCCACGGCCCCGATTTCGACGGAGACCCCGATTGCTCCGGCCCAAGTCCCAACGTCCAAGGCGGCATCACAGCATCCATGCCCGGCGGCTCCTTCATTGGCGCCCTCTGTTCCGGCTTCCTCTCCGACAAACTCGGTCGCAAGACAGCTATCCAGATCGGCTGTATCATCTGGTGCATCGGTTCCATCATCGTATGCGCATCGCAAAGCATCGGCATGTTGATCGTAGGCCGCTTCATCAACGGCCTCGCCGTCGGTATCTGCTCGGCCCAAGTCCCGGTGTACGTGAGCGAGCTGGCGCCGCCGAGTAAGCGCGGAAGAGTCGTTGGCGCACAGCAATGGGCCATCACATGGGGCATCCTCATCATGTTCTACATCTCCTACGGCTGCACCTATCTCTCCGGCCCCACCGCTTGGCGCGTCCCCTGGGGCCTGCAAATGCTCCCCGCGGTGTTCCTGCTCTTTGGAATCATGCTGCTTCCCGAGTCGCCGCGCTGGCTCGCGCGCCACGACAAATGGGAAGAATGCCATAACGTGCTTACCCTGGTCCATGGAAAGGGCGATCCGAATGCACCGTTTGTGTTGCTTGAATTGCGCGAAATTAGGAAGATGGTTGATTTTGAGAAACGGAATGCAGATGTGAGCTTTGGGGAGTTGTTCAAGCCGAAGATGTTGCGACGGTTGCACATTGGGGTCTTTACGCAGATCTGGAGTCAACTGACCGGGATGAACGTTATGATGTACTACGTGAGTCGTCTTTCCCATATGGAACGGGGTAGAGAGTGGATGCTAATGTCAACAGATCACATACGTCTTCGGCATGGCCGGTCTCTCCGGCAACACCAACCTCATAGCCTCCTCCATACAATACGTCATCAACGTCTTCATGACCATCTTTGCGCTCATCTACATCGACCGCTGGGGACGACGGGGCCCACTCGTCGCCGGCGCCCTGCTCATGGCTACGTGGATGTACGCCAATGCGGGCATCATGGCGACATACGGCCATGCTGCTCCTCCCGGCGGCGTTGGCAACATCGCCGAGCAGAGCTGGGAAATCAGCGGCGCGCCGGCGAACGCAGTGATTGCTTGTACGTATCTATTTGTGGCTAGTTATGCGCCGACTTGGGGGCCGGTTAGTTGGATCTATCCGCCGGAGTTGTTCCCGCTTCGGGTGAGGGGGAAGGCGGTTGCGCTCACTACGGCGAGTAATTGGATCTTTAACTTTGCGCTGGTAAGTCTTCACGTCTCACACACCAGTCCCTCCCATCCGTCATCGCCCCGGCTGCCGGCCGCTAACCGCATCACAGTCCTACTTTGTGCCTCCAGCCTTCGTTAATATACAATGGCGCGTTTACATCATCTTCGGTGTGTTTTGTACTGCGATGGCGATCCATGCTTTCTTTCTTTTTCCGGAGACGAGCGGAAAGACATTGGAGGATATTGAGGATATGTTCTTGAGTGGTGTACCGGCTTGGAAGACGAGGGTTGAGTATGGTGATGTGAGGAGGAAGGAGGGTGGTGCTGTTGATAAGGAGATGGGGTTTGCGGATGGGAGCCCGGAGAGGCGGGAAGGAGAGGTGGGAAAGGTTTAACGTGGTTGAGTGGATGAGGTGAGGAAGTCGTAGGGTTTGTTGTGCGTGCCTTGGAGACCATACAAGACTGTTATGGAAGAGAATACGAATCTACGAAAGTTTGTTTACACGAGAAACTAATCATACTGACGACCTCTGCCATCTCCTCAGATATCCATCACAGCAATACTCTTTAATTTTTACATCTTATGTAAGCTGCTGGGCCCAGTTTCAGTCCGCGCTGAATCATTCAAATTCATGGCGAGCTCACATTTTGACATAGAGTCAATGATTCCCTTCGATGTTAGACACTGCAAATGACAAATCGATTTTGCGTAGAGCAGTGCTGTTGAAAGGGCTTACGTTAGATTCCTGCACACGTCGACAACGCTCTTGTATTTGACTTGCCAGCATTTTCTGATAATCGCCCCAAACGGTCCAAGAGTGTCTGTATCCGGGAATTTGCCGTCTTTGAACAGAGCCGTGATCTCTTCCTCAGGTAAATCCTGATATGGTACTTTTCCCATCATGATGGCGTAGTGCGCAGAGCCAAGAGAGAAGATGTCGGCATCGGTGGACAGCAAGGGTCTAGGGTACCGGTGGCTGGCGTGTACTATAACCAGCAGCTCAGAGCCGTCCAGAGAAGAGCCGCCGAAATCTGCAAGCTTGATGTCAAGGTCTTGGGTCAAGAAGACGTTGTGTAAAGTGAGGTCTCCATGAATAACGTTTGCAGCATGAACAAAACAGAGAGCATCTGTCACCTGATGCGCCCAACGTAGTCTTTGCTCAATTCCGACCTCAGGGTGTTTGCGAAGGTACGATGAGAGGTTCCAATTCGGAGCGAGTTCAAGGCGGATGCCGGAATCGTACGGGCCGTGGTATCGCAGGAGTCCGCTATGCCCGCCTCGCTGGTAAACCGCTCGTATATCGTCTTCTCCACCTGGACTCTGCTGCAACTGTCATTATCGTGAGGGGTCTTTATCACAGTCTGAGAGACGGCATCAAGGCACACCAAGCCTGTCGAGCCCCAGGCGACAATGTCCTTTTCCTCAAATCCCCTTGGGAATTGGATGAGGTCGGCCATATCGAGGGTAAGGGGGCCTGCGGTGGGTAGATCGCGAGGAAGGAGCTAGCGAGCGACGTATCTCTGGCGTGGTTAGTTTCATCTGCTTCGCTCCATAAGTATTTCAAGAATTACCTGACACCCAACCATGGAGCTCGAATGCTGTAATGCTCTCTTTAGTGCCAACTAGCTCATCGGCATTCGGATGGTTCTAGTCCCGCATTAGGCATAGACGCAAAGCATCGCCCGTCTATCGGAGGCAGCAGGAACCATCTAATTAGTCGCGATATAGCAACATGACATGCGACGGCGGAGTCTAAACGCCTCTCTAACAGACATCCGCAACATAAAGCATATTCACTAATGAGATTCCCGGCTGCCCTGTCTACCTCTCCGCACTCGCCCTTCCGCCGCCCACACATACGCCGAAACGGATAGCACTACACTCTAGGACAAGTAGAGCAACGCTGGAGCAGGGCACGAGATGCAGTGGTTGTTGCAGACAGGAGCGGCCCTTCCATTATGCCACTAGCTGGGTCCGTCACGCTGATCAAGACCTTCCACTTAGCATGGCGAAGAACAATCGACACCTCGTGTTGCGAACAAAATATGGTACATTGCCGCTATGGCACTCTCCATTACTGGCGAAAGTTTATTTACAAGAGAAACTAATCATACCGACAACCTCTGCCATCTCCTCAGAGAGTTCATCACAACAAGACTCACACCGCTTAGGCCGGGTAAGAGTCATCTGCGCAAGATGCCTTGCATCCGAGGCCCAGCTCCTCAGCCTTGTCCTCAAGATCCCAGTCCTTACTCCAAACGGTCTTGTTCTCCTCCCCGGTCTGCTCATCACACCTCCTGCGAATGTATCCTTGGCTAACCCTAACCTTCTGGCTGCTCCAGATCGCATGACACCCCTGATCGTCCCACCGGCACGTGCTCTTCGTCGAAACCGTCTCGCACTTCTGCTCGCCGTGCGTGTACGTCACGCTGCTGCTCACCGAGAAAACGTCCTTGATGAGAGTAAACTCGGCGCCAGCGGAGACAGCAATACTCCAGCTGTTGCACGTTTGCACACCTTGGTCGATGCCCAAATCGCATGTCTGCGAGTTGCCGCAGTCGATGCTGCCGCCGCGCTTCCAGTCGGTGTTTTTGAAGTAGGAGCTGATGTAGAAGAAGTCGGTCCAGCACTTTACGCCCGAAGCGTATCTGTGCTCGTCCTCGGTGCGGAGGTAGGTGCCGCTGCCGTCTTCGTACTGTGTCCATTGGCCAGTGTAGTCGCCGAAGGTGTCGGTTGCGCCGCGTTCCACGAGGGCCTGCGGGCTGCGCTGCTTGATTGCGGGCGCGGAGTCATCTTGGTCGGTGTAGCCGGGGATGACGAGGATGTTGTCGTCTCGGGGGGCATTGGGGGATGAGTTTACAGCTGGGCCAGGTGCGGGTGCGGCGGCTGCTGTGGAGAGGAGCGCGGCGACGAGCGCGATGGTCTTTGTGGTGAAGTACATCTTGATTGTTGGGAGTGGTCTAGCAAAGAAGATTGATTTGGTTGTAGGGACCGGGTTTTGTCTGCTGAAGTGAAGAGCGGCTGATGGTAACGAATTCTCCACCGCGGGCGGATCCTGACTTTATACCAATTGCTTCACCCCGAGACGCAGCAAAGTCGTCCATGATGTGGCTCGAGAGTATGGGTCCACTTACATTCACGCCACTGCTTGACCGGACTTGACGTACCGTACGTCATGCGCAATTAGAACACGAGGTTAACGGTGATGATCGGAGTTTCCTCGAGTGCAAGTGTCGCTTGAAACGGTTACTAGGTTCTCGTTAGCCTACTTGGGAGAGCTTAGAAAGCGTTGGTGGCTCGTAGATCTCAGGTACTTGCACACGTGGGGGACGTCGAGTCAGGTCTAGCAGTCTGAATTTGGGAACGCGCTGTTTTAGCCTCACCCGAGCGGCTGCCACCCGGCCTGCTCCTGTGTTGTGGGGTCGCAGCGTCGTTATACCCGGCTATGTTTGTGGTGGCGGGTGTAGGTCTCTGCATAAGACAACGCATTGGCGTGTTGGTGGCTCTTAGATTACTCGACCGGCGTCGGCCCGCCGTCGGGTCCGGCGTCGGCTATGTATAGTCGCAGCTTCGCCATACTAGGTTACATGAGTTGTAATTGGGCGCAGCTGTTCTAAGCGATGCGATGCAAGGTTGGCTGTTCTCTAGCAGGGCTTGGTACTAAGAAATATCCAACGAGCTCTTTCCGTAGTCCATGTATTGTACATGAGTACGGGTTCACATGTACTCAACCACGTCACAAAGAGGGTGCAGGCATATACGTTGGATCATGGCCACATGCATCCAAGCTAGAACGCAACTAAATGCGGTCTCTAGGGTCTTTTCCGTCCACAATTACCTAGCCGCGGACTTCATACACGATTCATGCGTGAAAAGCACCTTACTGTGTTCAAGGGAGGTATTTCATCCACAAAATCAATTGCACCCACAGGGAACTAAACGAAACTCCCATTTCGAAGATTTGCGTAAATGAGGAAATATGTGCTGCTACCAATAACCCCCAAGTTGACCTCCTCGCTGCACATGTGTAGCTTTCGGACAACGAGTGACCCGCTTTGGCGGAGTTCGGTTCGCGTGCCCATGATGGTCCTAGCTGCGTCCCTTTCCATTGGGACTAGCACCACCCTATTTGGGAATAGTTATAGCGCTTAAATTTCACTACGTCTCAGCCTTGTCGTCCGGTATCCACCTCCAACTTCCACGAGCTGCCCTTCTGCCCCACGGCGGTAATGTGAAATGCGGGTACTCAACGCACATACGAAAACGCTCCACAGTACCCGAAGAGGAAGTCAGTCACTGTCGTCTCATGCCCCACGTGTGCATGTCGACCATCGAGAATGACGAGTTCCATGCCGAGTTCCCGCTCGTCTAGCAACGTAGTCGATCCCCGTACTCTGACCATTCGTCCTTTCGTTCCAGCTCTAAGCAACGTCCAGTTACCATATCATGCAGAGGCGATTGCGGCTGTTTACTCACGATGCTCTTCAAAACGACTTTCCATCGAGGACACTTGTCACGCAAGTCCAGTGAGATAATGTACTGGACCTCGCTGCATTGGGTACTGGGAATCAATCCGCACCACATCAGACATGCACCGCCAAACCTCTTGTAGGGTTTTCCCTGATCGTCGCTCACCCAGGCCGCTCTCGCTTCCTCTCCATGACATATGCCAAAAGAATAAGGTCGGGACAGCTGCTGTGGTCCGCTGGCTGATCCTCAGCGATACGCAGCCACCAAAGGCACTACTTCGGACCTGCTTACCGTGCGCGTCATTCTCTTCCTAGCTCAGGCTATAGCTCGGCCATCCATCACACCTCCGCAAACTATTTGCGATGCCTTTGACGTGGCCTTGGTTAACCGTCGGAAACTGACCAGCTACTAACGGCCAGCTGCTTGAAGCATGCTTGAGGCTTTTTCAGGTGACCCAAAATACCGCATGCGAAGTGAAGTGACCATTTGGTTTGGCACTCCCCGACGCTGTCTCTCCATATACTAGCCACGGCATGCGAGGATTCAGATCTAGATCTTGCGGGTGAAGATATAGACTGGGCATAATGTAGGTATTATCGATTTCCTTTATCTCGTTTCCTTTTTCAGTCACTCAATCCATATGCACAAAAATGTATACTTCCAAAGTGACCTTCAGCACGGACCAGACCCAGGGCTTTGTTCCCATTGAGCTGGAACTCGACAAACGCACTCGACGTCGCAACAGAGGTGAAGGGGAATTCGAACTTGGATGAAATTTCTACGTCACCTGCGGTTCGTTCTCGAATGCATATATAAATGTCCGCATAACCCATCGACCGAAGAAACATATCATTTCTCTACTGTACCAAAGGTGGTTGTATGCTCCTTTTGTTTTTTGTAGGAACGTACTCACGACGGGACGATGGCACCCGCCACTTCTTTCGCTTGCGCCTGCTCTGGCATTCCGCCCTCCATGTATCCTTTGTACCGAGACTTACAAGAAGGGGACCGCAAAAATCGTCGAATACCTTCACTCGATGGGAACAAACAAGACCGCCGACGCCCCGCCCAATCGTATCCCCGTTCGACGCATCCTCGAGCTCGCGCGAGAGCTGGCTATGAAGGCGGTCAAACCACCCAAATACATCCGCGACGCCTTCAATGTTGCACTCATCAATCGGCGTAAGATTACGGACTATTACGAGCGCACGCAGCAGGAGTCGCAAAACGCTACGGTCGAGTCTACGAAGCGCCACAAATTCTTCAATGAGACACTTGCGTATGCATACGATGTGCTCTTTCCTTCCCTTCCGCCTCCGTCGCGGAGAGCGGCCAAGAAGGCGAAGGCTGCCGCTCGCATCAGCGGCGCATCCAGCTCCAGCTCGGAGTCTGATTGTGCGAGTACGAACCGCTTTGAGGTGCTTAGTGATATGATCGAGCAGGAGTCGGCTTTCGAGGGCTTTGCCTTCGACAATATCGAGTCCGAGCAGGGACCTACCACAAAGCTGTCAGCCATTGAAGACGATCCCATCGAAACCGCCATCGCCCTTCACCTATACCTTGCCGAAGTTGAAGACGTCATTTCGGTCTGCAAGTCTTACTGGAAGAATCACGCTCAAGGAAACGTGTCGTTGCCTCTAGCAGGCTGGGTGACGATGCTCGGCCAGGAGCTTATACGCCATGTCGCAGACGCGCAGGACGTCAAGTTCGGTGGATACGAGCGCATGATATACGAGTACATCTCAGCAAAGGCCACCTCGGCAAGAGAGCAAGGACCGGTCGAAACCGCACAGCAGTTCCCCTTGCATCTTGCAGATCCGTCATACGACTTCCATGAACTCACTCAGGACTCGGGCATCATGTGGCCCGTCGAAGCGCTACGAAATTCTTGGAATGGAGAGGGTATGTTTGATGCTTGTGAGCAATACGACTCGGGTTCTGAGAAGCAGAAAACACTTTTCGGATATTTCGGTACGAGGGAGGAGAAAGAGAAGAGAGAAGAGATCACGCACCGGGTTTTGGCTTGCGTTACTCCGACCAATGGCGTCCCGATGACCAAAGACACTGCATTTACTGGAGTGGATGTGCTGCGCTTGAAGCATCGGGGTGATATGAATCGGGTGGAATACCTGCTTCGCGATATGTTCAAGACTAGCTGTGAGCCTCGGCAGTCTGTCCAGCCAAACCACGCTGTCCCTCTCCACAATGAGATTTGGCAGTTCCTCCGATGTCCTGACCAATCTATCCCCAGCAGTCTCGTCTTTGGCCTTCATCTCTTTTCCGAGACCAGCATGTCGTACCTTTGGTCGACACCGACGCCCTCGAGCTTCACCAAGCCGACGAATCTGTGGTATCAGGCGCTGTTGTTCGGACGTCAGGCCGGCGATGTCGTAGACGAGTGTCGCAATCTCATCAAATACGACGACACCTACGATGGGCTCTTCACTGAAACAATCCTCGAAGAGTGGGACCGTCGTGTTCGAGTACTGGATGGGTTTTTGTTGCGGGATCGATACGACTTGTACCACCAGTCGCCTTGGGTCGCCGGCGCCAATATGTCGGGTATTCTGGCCACGATGCAGCATTTCGGTTTGGGACTTTTGAATCAGGCTGGTGTGTTCGGATCGCTGCTGCATCTGTACAACATGCTCCGAGTCGTTGATGTCGCATGCCCGGAGATACCGGTGCTGGAGAAGCTGGGCGACATCTTTTCCTCACAAGTCTTCATGGACAAGAAACGACCAACATCTCGCTTCGCGACTATGCTAGATGTCTTCCTCGGCGCGGAGCTCGTCCATCGCAGCGGTCGGACTATACTCGTGCCCGCGAAGCATGACAAGGGCCGCGACGCAGCGTTTGCGCCGAATGCTAGGATCAAGCCCGAGAATATGTGTTTGTTTACGCATCAGTTGGGTTTCGATGGTCTTTGTGGTGATATGTTGTGGGACCGGATTGCGGACCAGCTTGTTACGAAGCAGGGTGAAGAGAAGGGGAAGAAGATGAAGATTCGAAGGGGTCCGGGATTGAAGGAGAGACTGTTGCAGCAGTTTGATTTGGCGGAGGTTTTGAGTGTTGCGGGAGATGTTGTGGGCGATGAGTTCAAGGGTGAGCGTGAGTATTCCCATCCCCTTTGCCTTTTCCTTCTACGCGCGTTCGGTTCCTTTGTACACATGAACAGCCGCCTAATTCGACCTACTAACCCCACAGTCCCCATCGCCACCCTCAACGCCTTCAAACTCCTCACTCTCTGCCTGCATACCTGGAGCGCCATTACGCAGAAGTTCGAACAAAACCAATCCAGTAAGTACGATATTTCCTTTACTCTTCGAAACAATGCGCAGCATTGGGGCCGTAAGGGTAGTATGGCGATTGGAATGGCGTTGCATGCGCAGACAGCGCGGGATGTGGATGGCGGCAGGGTGAGGCGTGGAGTGGGGAGCGGAAATGGGGTGTTGGAATTGATGAAAGATGCTGTTGTGGGTGTTTGGTCCAATGTGAGGGCAGAGGAGGTGCAGTGGTCCGGGTTGGGTGGGAAGGTGGTTTGGTCAGCCTAGGTTTCCTGTGTTGTGCGGAAAGATGATGCAGGGGTATATGACGACGCTACCATACCGGCATCCGTGTAGTCACCTCCGACACGAATTTCAGGCAGACATCTCCGGTATGACGGCATTCAATATCGGCGCCGTGAAGCAACCTCAGGTGTTGCACTGGACGGCAGGCGTTAGTTGAGGAAGTTTGCTTGGGCAAAACAGTGCTCTGAGGTTAGCATCAAGCAACTAAGGATGCCGCAACTATTGAAGATGCTGTAAATGTTGATCCTTGAGCTAGATAAGTGATCATTTTTAAACCTGAAGATTGACTCTATAGGTGCACACGTTTGGGTGAGGTGTGCATGAGTAGTGACTGCGCCTTCCTCTTCTATTACGCGCTCAGCCTAAAATGAATCCGTGTCCGGCTAGGCAAAAATGTAAACAAACCCTTGCAACCTAAACCTCGACCCTACCTGTTCCCTCCACACTACCTTAAACTTTAGCCTTGTTGCTTCTCGCTTCCCTGCGACACACGTCTTCCTCTATTACCCACCCTTTTAGACAAGAAGGCCATTTACGCCACCTCTTTCCGGGATAAACTCGACCTTTAGACAACCAGTACGGTAAGATGTCGGAGAACGTTGCTCGAGACATTCAACAGCCCACAGCGCAATGGGCCTATATCCTTAGGCCGGACCAGACTTGGGATGTAGTGCCCGCGTCAAACCTACGCTCAATGGCCGCAGGGCTCACTCCGCCTGCGAGATTTGTGGCTTACGTTCCGCAACCAGACGGCTCCTGGCACCTCGTACCGTCATCAACTTTAACTACTCATCCCTCAAATCTTCTACCTTCGAACAGCCTTCCATCGCCACCTGTTGGCCTGTCTCCACCACCGCCCATCCCCACCGATTGTGGGCTTTTCTTCAACCCTGAAGCAGGAAGAAGAAGATAAGGCCGCCAAAGAGATGGAGTTGGAACAGAAAAAGGGTGCTGAGACGAAAGAGCGGGGAGAAAGAAGGCTGCTGAGATGAAAGAGCGGGTAGAGAAGAAGGTCGCTGAGCTCAAATCGAAAGCAAAGAAGGCCACCGAGGAGAAGATGTTGCTGGATAAGAAGGCAGCCGCTGAGGAGAAGCTGCTGCTGGAAAAGAAGGCGGCGAAATGAAAGAGTAAGAAGAAAAGATGGCCACCGAGCTCAAGGCGCAAGAGAAGAAGGTCGTCGAGGAGAAGGCCCAGGAAGAGAAGAACGAATGGGATGAGACTCTTGAACACCATAGTCTCTGGCCGAAGCTTACGGACGCCGAGACGAAGGCACAAATCCGACAAATCAATGTTAGTGTTTGGACTTTTCGAATTCATCGCGGAGCCCGAAGCCGCTGCGCGCCGCCGCATAACCACGAGTTCCTTATCGAAGAAGGCTCAGAATTCCACATGACCTAGCGGCAAGATGAACACCCCATCCCGTCGACAGCCGTAAACCGTCAGGGCCAGACCCTTCGCCATCATACCCCGAGAAACGATGGCAAAATAAACCCGCAGATGTACAAGTCCAACTACCACCACGGCTTTGGTTTTCCTTTCCACACTTCCGACTACAAAAAGACTGCCTATTCGCAGACTGCGACTGGCGGCATGCGCCACCCGATCTTATCGAAATCGCCTTCATTCTCTCAATCGATGGGAAGGCACTAATTGACCATATGATATAACACTTCCAGCGCCGATATGGTCAGTATCAACAGCATCTGGACCACTGCCCAGCAACATTGATACAGGCGGCAACGAGGCGGTCGTATCATGAGAAGAACCCAACGCGCCACCTTCTGCCAGTATCAGCAGAGTACTGGAAAACTAATCGCCACATCTTCGTAAACTGGGAGATCTACTGGTTGACAATTCAGCTGCGCTTCCAGAAGGCATACCAGAAGGCAACAGTCACGGCAGAGAAGAAGGCGCCAAGCCACACAAGTCGCCAGACTTACGAAGACGACCAGAAGAAGGCTATCGAGAAGTGGAATGCCGCAAAGGGCGTCCACGACGCAGAGCAGGCAGCCACGAAACGTCGTAATAACCACCTTTAGGTCGAGCGTTCGAGTCCTCGCTTCATTATGTTCGTACGGCACTATGCATTTATCGGATTATGGCTGACACAATCTGCCTCGTGAGTGTGAGGAGATATATTTGGAAGCCGCTGTGGAAAAGAGTTATGGGAGAGATGGAGGATGGTGGCAGCCCATGTGATGGGGCTTTTTCTGCTGAGTGTGTTGATTGTGGTGGTGATTTTGTGGTGTCTTCATGTTGAGGGGGAAGATGTGGCGCTGAGGAGGGGGAGTAGACATGGGTATGGGGGATATGAACAGAAGGCGTGGATGAGTGAGGTTTAGAGATGAAGGAGTAACATAAGATTTTGGAGGGGATAAGTCCAGATGGTGGTGAGTTGTGAGTGGAATGGATGAGATTTAGCTAAATGACGGCTTCGATACATGGGTTTTTGTAAGGAAATTTGCAGCTTCGTGATTCCTATTATACGAAGATAGCTATTCAACGCCAGCACATGCTAATCTTGCCGTCCTGAAAAGGAAACTCTAATATCCAGTCCGTGACCATTCCGTGTAAGCGCAATCCTTTTCCATATCCCTTTCATGGAGATGTCCCGTTGCGTGTCGTGTCACCATCATGCCTAAGCTTACACAAGACTGAGTCTAGTGGTCTGTAGCGGGATGCGTGAAGACCAATGTCCAGAGAGGTTTGAAGATGCAGCCGAGCAAGAAGCCGAGCAGGACGAGGGGAAGCGTGAAGCCAAAGATTGCGCGAGTGACCTCCTGCCTCCACTCCTGGTGGACCATGTGAGGATGAGAACGGGAGTTTTGCATCTGTGCCGCCAGCGTCTGCATAACTTCCTTGATCACCGTCACCGTAACAGTCGGCGGTAGCATAGCTTCCTCGGACGACGAGGCTGCGAGCGGGGTCTCGACTGCCGCCTCAGGGAAAAGCAGCTGGTAGGTATATCCGAAAACGCCAAAGCCATGCAACACAAGGAGCACAAGGATCACTGCACCGAAGATACGGGGACCACGCAACTCTGCTTGTGTGTTGCGGTTCTGGAACAGTTAGCTCATGTGAAGTACGAGGAGCTTGAAGTGTTTGCTTACCAGCTTCGCAGGTCGAACTCGCTTGGGGACTATGTTGTCATCCTGCCCATGCATGGACACCTCGTCGGTGCTCTTGCGTTTGTCGGGTCGCGCAAACTCGGGATAGAGTTCACGATGGTCACGGAGAGATGTAAGTGTATCCAAGGGCAAGGCATCTTTCGGGGCCGTTCGGTGAGGCGTGAACAAGCTATGTCGTTTCCGCGAATAGCTCTCATCCTTCTTGGCAGAAGTCCGCACTGCGTCTACGTCATTCAGCAAAATCAAACTTCCATCCATCTTTTGAACTTGCTCACCTTGACCCTTGATCTTTGCCTTCTGCCTGTCCGTTTGGCGTTGCTGCTTCCTCAGGCGTTCCGACTCGGATAATGCTTCGAGCGAGACGACGTGGGTCGGTGGCCGTATCGAGTTGGAGTCGTTCAAGTTAGCATTGGACTCGAGCTGCGGCTGCAGTTTCAGGTCACGGGCCGAGGACGGATTGCTCATGTCAGGCTGCACGCCTGAGGACGAGATGACGATGTAGTCGTCGACGGAGGAGGGAGCGGGTGCCGAGCCGGTGATTTCCGGTGGTTGCTCGTGTTGCATATTGGGGTTGAGTGACCGGTGTGGTGTGATGCGTGCGTGTGGTGGTCTTACCCGTGTGGTTTGACCGGGTTTATATATGACAGGGATTGGAAAACGGTGAAAGTGCGGACCAGCGTTCAAGGTACAGGCCAAGTCCCCGAATGTGCGTATCGGAAGAACTTTGCTGGAGTAACGAACCGCACGTCACATTTTGCCATATCTAGAGATACACTTAACAAAAAAGAAAGGTCTAGACTATATATTATTGATGTTGTTCCTAGACAACTTCAATTGCCTATTTATTTACGTCACTGCGTATACACTTGATGACTCCTACGACTAGGTAGCAGCGGGCGTAAAATTGGTGATGTAGGTGCAAGAGGTACTGCAGGAGGTTGATGCTTTGGTGAAGTGGAAATTCCTCGTATTCTCCCCGTAAAAGCTAAGCACGCTGACCAAACCAGCGCTAGCGCTCTGGACCCATTCACACATGCATCGTGCACACTGAACGTGTGTCGCCCGCCACCGCCCGCCACCGTCCGCCTCTAACACAACCGCTCCGACGGCTCTTCTTGAATCATCTCCGCGCAGCCTGCCACCCAATTTAGTCACGGCAATGGGCACATACTTGGCCGCCAAACAATTACTCAAGAACAAGCATCTCGGTGAGGCCAAACACAGACCTCCTGCAACTTGGACTCATGTCCGCCGAAAACCTGGGCGACTTCGAAGCACATCTTGCTTGATTCAAAGTGCAGAGGGAAGATGTCAGAAGGGACAATGGTGTGAAGCTGTTACAAGAATTGGAAATAAAAGCCAGTGATTCGCTGACTCGACCATGCAAGATAGCTCCCGTAGAGATAGGATCAGCATATCTAGTAAGCGGCAGTCACTTTCTATCAACCAGCCACGCTACTAACCCAATCTGGGCGATAAAACGAGGAATGCGCCGGCTTATATCACAAAAACGTGGAAGATGACGTTGGATGGCATGCATGTTTCTGGGCGATGCAAACATACACTGTCTCACTATGGACACTGAGCTACATTCTCTCCTGCAGCTCTGTTTCAGGTATTTCAAGTTTGTTTTACATGTATGCAACAGTGCCTCGATGCATTGTACAGCGGCAGGGAGGGATATGCTATGTTGATGAATACATTTCTTCTTAATTACTATTTTGGCTGTGCTGCCTTGTGTCGGTAATTGAACACTGATACAGGTGCGGACACTTCTTCTCTTTAATGTACAATAATACTACATGTCCTTGAAATGAAATGAACAGATTTTGATCAATCGACGAATGAAAAGGGTATAATGCCGAACCACTGGGCGCAGAAGCCCATGAGGACATACAATACAGAAATAGTAGTAGTATAGTAAGACAAGGATGAAACGACGAGCGTGCGTAGGTCTTCTGTATGATGGGTATCTTGCGAAAGAAGGCAATACTAGAACGAATGTACACTAAGAAATGAAGTAGCGACTGGGCTCATTGCTTCAGCCGACGATAGCATGGTACTGTCGCGTGGCGTCGATCCAGCGTTGTTAGATGTCGAGAATCTTTTCATCGCCCTGCGCATGGCAGACCCTCGTTGTAATAAGCGAAACAATGTTGGTGGTGATCCCGACGATAATTTCCGGGATGGTGGGGTCCGGGGCCCCTGTGAGACATGGTCAAAGTTCGGGGACCCGACCGTTAGTGCACGGTCCTACCGAACGAGCCGTTCCCACGTGGTTTCGCCTTTCGTGAGTTGTCCAGACGAGAAGTGGTACGAGAACTCTCTACGAGTGAAAGCCGTGCGGCTCACACAAGGATTGTCTTGCCCGCTCACGCCGCGGTCTTCGTCACTGCCCCTTTCGCAAAGTACACTGGCATGACTTTCATATGGACAACATCCTCAAAAATGGTCGTGAACCTCGAGAATCGGGAGAAACGACCGGGTGTGGTGGGAGAGTACGGCGTCGTGGGCGACACAGGCATATTCGGTGACAACGGCGTCGCGGGTACACCGCTATCGTAACTGTTGAGAATTTCGTCGATGGCATTTGTTGCGCGCGATTCATAGGAGAGATGCGAAATTGGGCGCTCCGAAGGGGCAAAGTATGAGGGAGCTCGCTCTCGTCCGAGGGGAGAGTGCGCGGATATGGGGAGCTGGTGAGTCGGAATTGGGGAAGCGGATGGTCGCAGTAGAGGATGCGGGACGGGCGCTCGAGGAAGTGGTTTTGCTGGGTATGGCGATGCAGATAGGTTTGGCGAGGCGGATAGGTTTGGCGATGAGTCCGGGGTCGGGCCGAGGACCCTGATTGTGGGAAACGCTTTCACGTCTTTCGACTTTTCTACATCGCTTCCGATGCGGGTCGAAGTGGTAGAAGCCCATCCGGTACGGTTTGGTGATCGAGAAGACGGCACGCCTTGAATGTACTGGACAAGTCGAGGGAACGTCGGACAGCAGGCAACGTAGATGACGGAAGTGAGTTCGGCAAGGCTATCGCATGTCAGCACAGAAGTAAGCAAAACTGTAACTCAAGCCACTTACGACCAAAGGTGGACTGGCCAGATAGCAGAAGAAAAGTCGCGGCTGCCATCGACCCTGACACCGTACACTAGTCTGCAAATACTGGCGACACAGGCGAAACTTCCAATGGCAAAAACCAAAGCAACGAGCAGTTGTCGCTTTCCTGATATCCGGAGCCTGCCCACGCCCCAGATTGCGAAGAGCAAGATACCGACGTCCGAGGCGACGTTGATGGAACTAGACGCGATGATGGTGGTATCCTGAGAAATGCACTTTCCAGTTACAGATGCGTCGAAGATCTTTGCTCTGGGTGTGCATGCAAAAACATGGACGAAGAACATGGCCGTGTAGCAAAGAACGTTGAGTACTGCCAAGACTCGTACCCCCCAGTAGATGATCTGCTTTTTCGTGCCTGAAAATAGGCGATCGATTTGGATAAGGATTGCGAGCTTTGCAGCGAGCATGATCGGCGTGTACATGATGTCGAGAGTGTTGGAGTACAGTAAAGCGCGTTTGAGAGCTGATGCTGAGACGATCCACATGTGGGAGCCCAGACCAGAGTTTGCTCCGACGAAGAGGACTGCGGCGAATGCTATGAAGCCAGCCTGAAAGATTTTTAGTTCAGCTATTGATGAATATTGATCAAGGGCTCTGAACATACTCCTACTGCAACTATGATGTCTAGATTTGTTAGCAGATACTCTAAAGATCCATCTTGAGACTTACAATCATCGATCTGCATCCGCTTCAAGTCGAAGGCCTTTGTGAATACCCGCGCGCATACCGACGCGATGGTCAAGAAGAGACATATTGATGCCGTCGCGATGAGGTCCGCAGGAATAGCCGTCGTTTCCCGCCCTAGATCCAGGTTTGACGTTGCGCGTAGACTTATTACTGGCATTGTGATTCGGATGAACTGATTTGCGAAACCAGGTACCTCTGACGAAATGAATTGAGAGGTGAAGTGTTGGTGAGCAAGAGGGCATCCAGCCATATATCGCGGTGCGGTTGGTTCCGTAACCTATTTCCCGAGAAGCTAAGGTAGGTACCCGAGATCGTATCAGCCCTGCGTAGATGATGACATCTCGATGATCGTGGACGTCGTGAGGATTGGTGGATCCGAGTTGGTGGTGAGACGAGGCTGTAAGCGGCTAGTAAAACATCTCGGTCGCCGAGCAAGGATGCGCGTCAGACGTCTAAGAAAGGGTCTATACGAACACACAGCCAATAGGAGAATTGAGCCTGGTACAATGAGCATGGTAGTGATGAGCGCCTTTCGGCGTCCGGCTTGCCCTGCGGTTACTCAGCGCGCCTTAGGGCTCACAGGATCGCCATCGTGGAGGCGAAGCATAGTTTCAAGTCTTTCAGCAGCATGCTTTGTATAGAACTGCACGTTGTGGATGCGATGGACGCGTTGTGATGTATGTCACGCGTTCGGCCCGCCGCTGGTGTTGGGTAGAGGATTGTGTTTCACGCTTCAGATCTCGTTGTCGCGTGTTTAGAGAGCGCTATGCCTAATCGAGTTAGCGTCGTCTGATACAGTATTAGATTTGCAATCCCGGGCAACGACACACCAACGTCGGCTTTTGAGCCGACCCTAGCCACCTGGATTGCCAAACCTGCCATGTTTGCGTCGTCGGCCTTGCCCCAATCATCATCATAACCTCTTCCGCCTACGAAGTGAACGCTGCTTACCTGAAGCTGTCGGCTGCCAGCCAAAGGAACCCCAAATGGGGCGGTCTCTTCCACGAGTATGCTGCTATGTCGCAAAGCCGGACCAAAAGAAAGAGAATCGCGTCAGCTCGAGGTGGAGGCCACATCGGCACCTGTATTAAATTGGGAGAGGGGGGAGGGGACTTGTAAGTGACACTAAGGTTTCAAGAATCGGGCTGCTCAAGAAGAGCAGGGCACGGAAGGTTCAGAAGATTCTTCACTGCCTTAGATGCTTCTGGTACCCCGAGGCAGCATGCTGCGTGGCGGCTAACCCGATCGTTCGCCAGTATCTGCCAGCCGGAAACTGATATAGCTCTGGTTGCTAGAGGTCTGGACAACAGCCCCCGAGGAAGTCGTCCGCAGAGTGATCGAAGAATCAGGTGCCATCTGAGCACAAGTCTCAACCGTACTAGCCCATACCCACCAATCACGTACACATCACGATTCTCGCGATGAAAAGCCGCGGACATGGTGGACTGCGCAGATCAAAGGGATCGCATTGCCGTGCCGGCCCCTACCGTCTTCGCTGGGCACGATAGGCGAGGGCTAATTCGCTTCGAAGCTTTCGGCTCAATAGAATCATCAACAGCGCCGCGGCACCATAGATATAGCTCTGTCCGGCAGCTTTCGCTGCGCGTTCCCAATGACACAGGTTTGGAGCAACTGGTTCGGCCGAACATCGGTATTCGTTGTGCGGGGCGGTGCTTCGCGGTGGTGAATGGAACAGTCATATGCCGCGGAAGTGCACATGTCATAGCATAGTTGGCGACCACATTCACTGCTCGCTACTTGTGTGGCCTTCTTCACGGGTCCTTGCTCGCTTCCAACATGATGAGGTCTCTTGAACCATCTCTGACGTCACCTCAACCCTAGATCGTTCCCTTTCTCATTGCGCGCGAGTCGAGTAGTTACCTATTATGTCTGTTCTTCACAATAACTGTGTGTATTGTACGTCTCTGCGAGTTCAGACGCTGCCCAACCTAATGAAAGAGACCGCGCAGCCACCCGCTCGCGAACCTTCACCGCACCGCCAGGCGATGCACATTCTACTTTGCACAATAAGACTAGAGTTTTTTGGTTCACTTTCCTTTCGGCTACGATAGGAGCAACGCCGTTCACGACCTACAAAAGCTCGCCACGCCCTGCCACGCCCTTCCGGCTCAGACTCTTTCCCACCGCGTCCACACCCTAATTTTGAAGCACATAAAGCTCAAAGTTTCCAAATCACCACACTCTAGTATTTGCATTCTTCGCGGCTGTACAAATTCTCACATCGAAACCCCCACTTCTCACGACCGCCTTTGACCACGGAGTGCCCACCTCCTGAGAGCTCCAAGCAGAGGCTCACCGATATGACCGCACCAAAACCGATCGGACCTCTGAAGCGCAAGGCTGAGATTGAGCCTTCATACAGCCATGCCAATACCGACCACCAGATAGTTTTTGGTGCGTCCTCCGCGGCGATTAAGCCGCCGAAGCGCCAGAAGAAAACTGGCGATGAAGTCCGGAAGATGACCACACCGAAGAAACCTAAGGCGCCTGCGAAATCATGTAAGAAAGCTGCGTTAGTTGACACAGTTACGGAGACCAGTGCTGCACACCACGTAGTCGCAGATGATACTGTCATTGCCTTTCCTGCCGCCGCTGGTGACCACGGATTCATGGCAAATGACCGAGAATTCGCTTTTCTTGATCTAATTCCATCCGTTGAAGCACCTGGATCGGACGACACGGACGCAGGTGCGGATTTTGAGCGCACAGATGTCCAATACTCATCGAACGGCCATACTACACCCTCTAGCGCGCGAAAGAGGAAAGAAAAGGGCAAGACTCCAATAGCATCAATTCCTTCTAAGCCCCCTCCAGAAGGTAAGTTGAGCATACGGTATAGCACTTTTTTCAAGCTAATCAAAGCAGCTCTCAACCAAGAAATGCCGCCCAAGGTCGCGGACTGGAACGAAGATCGGCTTGCACCTACTGAACCGTTTGCAACTCCGCAACCATGTCCCTTTGATTGGGACTACATTCAAACCCGTACGAAAGGCCTGAACGACACCCATATTCAATCCTACGTTCGGCGCGCACCTTGGAACCCGGAGGAGTACCAGAAGTCTTTTAGCGCTGTGTTGAAGGAAGTGAATGTCGCTGGGGATATGACTGTCAGCGTCGAGGAAGCAATTCGCAAGCGATTCAGAGTCGCGAACATCCGTGTGTTCCAGGCCACTGGTGTTTACTTCGAGAACAATGTCCTAGGCGTCGACAAGGAGTACAGCCTGCTGGCGCGCAAGAACAGGCCAAAGTTGAACAAAACGCCCAATGCCGACCAGAACCCACGCATGCGTATCGATGAATACACAATCCTCACCAACGAGGAGAACAAGCACCCATCGGCACAGACCTACGCGTTCATATTGCAGCCTCCTACCCCACTTTACACTGATCGATGCTTAAAGTGCTGCGAAGAAGGAGCTTGCTATGATCAGGGTTGCGTCGAAGACGATTGCTGTGACCAGTGCTGCTTCGATGAGTGGCTCTGCAAGAAGTGCAGTTCAGACGGCGGCCGCCGGGACAGTTGTCTGAATCCAGATTGTGGACAAATTGCGTGCAAGTGCCCCTGCAAGCATCATCCCACTGTTACTAGGGAGGCGCATTCGCCCTACAAGTACCAGAAATCTTTGAAGAAGAAAGGAGCACCCTTCGGTTGCCCCAATACCGCACACGAGCCACTCAAACTTCGTTACGTGGGCACACGCTTGCTCGAGAAGGTCTCCCAACGAAAATTCGAAGAGGTTACTCTACTTCGCGTCGAGCCTAAAGCGTTCGACCTCTTCACCAGCTGCATCGTGCTTGGCCTGGGGAATGGAGTACCAGAGCAACTCCTCCGCCTGTCGCAACGAGACCCGGAGCGTCCCAACGAGGCGGCGGTTTATGAGGCCGCAGGTGATGATTACACACTAGGCGACATCTTGAAGGCATACTGCTGCGCACAGGTCTTGCAGTGCCCGGCCGTCAGCGACACGCTTTTGAACGATTTGTTAGTCACTGTCAAAGCGGAACAAGCACTCGCCGAGCCACGACGCTCTAGTAAACCATGTGAGAAAATTTCTGTCTCCCGCTTCAGCACCCTCGAATTCGAACCGGAGGATCTGAATTACGTGTACCAAAACACCAGTCCCGATGACCCGATTCGTCTTCTGCTCCTAGATATTATCAGCGACAAGGCTCAGTATGGCCGGAGCAAAATTCAGGAACGAGAAGCGGAGTACGATCCCGAGTTTCTCCAGTACTGGGTGACGCGAGAGTTTAACGAACTGGCACAACTTATCCGCGCACGGGATATACATATACATCGACGCGACTTCGATGTTTCTGGGCGCAAGAACACGATGGCCTGGGACAGGAAAATTGCGGACAGAAACCAACGCATAGATGCCATACAGAAGAACCACAGTATCGACACCTTTCCACAGGCTATTGCTCAGCAACAACAGAGAGCAGCCAATGAGCCCAATCAGAGCGGTTTAGTCGGTATCTTGGACATGATTCATGAATCGCCTGAAGAAGCCGCCTTTTCTGGAGACATGATCGAAGCCGAAGCTCAATACATCCAGTACAAGGACTCTTTCGAAAGCATAATCTGGGGCAACTGGCTGTTCCGCGGGTGGGAACACAATCCACCACGCCACTATAACGGCACTAAGGGCTCTGAAGAGTTCATTGAGCGACTGTCCCATCCCAATTCTTTTCTAAAAGACGTATCGGTTTATGAAGCCGCTTTCTGCGATACTTACCACAACGACTGCACAGAGGACTTGCTCTGCCTGCACAAGCCCGTGGCACTATCCACACAGGCTCCTACATCTACACGTCGCGATAATTTGCAAAGGCGAAACCCGGTGAGGTCATCGACCAACGTACGCGAAGAATCTATGGAGAGTGTTCACCAGTCCGTGGAACGTGAGACGACGCCGTTCGGCTCGCATCTTTCGACTGGCTGTCGCGAGGATACCATGGAGCATGTAGCACGAGATGTGCGGCCTCTCAAGTCGCGACGAGAGCTATATATCGCTTCCGAAGATCCAAAGGAGCGTGTGGAGCGCGAACATTGTGAACGCGAAAGTGCGATGTTTAACAAGATGTCTGCGTCCGACCGCGCCAACACGGCCCAGCAGACGTCTAGAGATACCCCGGTCGGCATTGCTCACCGAGAATTATTGCTGACCGGCTAATTGTTCGTTGCACGTTTGCGTCTATCGTTGAATTACACATCTTACTTACTTCTAGAAGGAAGGCTAGAAGAACTGGATTCATTTGAGCGCCTCTGGTAAGCATTCGATATGTTCAACGGTCCAGGGTTGGTACGAAGATTCAAATTTTGGTCCCGTTTTTGGTTCCTTGGATGGTATTGATTCATGCAGGGAAGGGGTTTCTACTTTTCCTATCTTTGACGAAATTCCTCGTACTGCAGCCCCGCTCCTAATTGGCCTCCATCTTCCATTACAAGGTGCTCGCTTTGTTCATTGCACGTATGCCTGCGTATTGCGTCCGCCCTGCATTATCGCGCCCAGGCATTCTATACATCAATCCTATCTTCTATAGCACCTCCCTCAACGTTGAAACGCTCGTACTCTGCACACTCGCCTATTCTCCCACTCACGTAGTCGCCGATCCCTGTCGCCCAATCAACCACCACACTGTGCGCTACATATATTAATTGTATAAAGCCTTTGTCAACGTTCCAGGTAACAACGATCGACATTGATATGAACTCAGGCGTCTCGGCGCAACGGCACTTCATCTTGCCCCACTCAAATCATCAACGTTTCTATGGCCAAGATCGGACTGGTTGATACGTGCAGCAACCGCACTGTACTTATTACTTGCGCTGTCCGACACCATTCCAACCCCCACGTTTAACGCCATCTCACACCGATCACGAAAATGCACGCTCCTTTGTTCAAGCTCCTCGCCTTGAGCGGCGCTGCGAGCGCGCAAGTCGCGCACATGATGCGCTTCGCTTGTTCACAGCTTACGGTGGAACGTCTGGATCCGCTCGTCAATCCGGGTTTGGTTGGCACGCCTCATACACATCAGATTGTCGGAGGAAACTCGTTCCAACCAGAAATGACACCGGTGGAGTATGATATGGTGAATAGGAGTACTTGCACCAGTTGTACGTTTAGTGAGGACTTCAGGTATGTCCCACCGCTCTTCAAGTGTAGCTTGTTTGCCACTTGTCCAACAATGCGCGAAATCAAAGAGGATGACTCAATGATTCGCTGATCGTGCTTGGCTCACCGTAATGTAGCAACTACTGGACCGCAGCCCTCTATTTCCGTGCCCGCAACGGAACGTTCAAGCGCGTCCCGCAAGTTTCAAATGGCGGTTTGCATCAAGACGGCGGTATGACGGTGTACTACATCCCGCCTTATGATGGTGTTAGCAACGTCACTGCTTTCACGCCGGTTAGTTTACTCTGATCGTATTGGTTTCCATCACTGACCTTGCGAAAGGGATTCCGCATGCTCGCAGGTAACCCTATGCTCCGAAACAAGACCGGCGAGTCCCGCGGTATCTGCCACAGATGCTTGTACAAGGACCAAACTCCCTTTGGAGGCGCCCCCTGCACGGGAGAAGACACTACGAACTTGCCCACCCAGAAATGCGAGGGAGGGATCCGCACACAAGGTATGTTACACCCTACTAAAGCTCCGTCTTTTTGTAACTCACATATGGGAAGTGACTTTTCCTACTTGTTGGGACGGCGTCAACCTCGACTCTCCCGACCACCAGTCCCACGTCTCCTACGCCGTTATCCCTTTCGAGCCCTACGCCGAACCCACCGTGTCACGCCCATACACTCCGGCTTTGGAGAGGGGAAAGTGTCCGGATACGCATCCCGTGCATCTTCCGCAGGTCATGTACGAAGTCATCTTCGACACTACGGTATTCAAGGACGAGGAGTGGCCGGCGGAGAATGGCACGCAGCCTTTCGCGTTTAGCATGGGTGACGCGTGAGTGCAAACATCTCTAATCCCTTTTATCTCGTAAAGGGCACTAATTGGAAATAGGACTGGCCATGGAAATCACGGTGATTACATGTTTGGATGGAAAGGCGATTCGCTGCAGCGCGCGCTGAATGCGCGTTGCGATAATGACCGTTGTAAGGAGCTACTTAGGCAGACTGATGAGGAGGCAATGGCGTGCAAGGTGAAGAGATCGGTCGATGAGGATGTTGGGAGCGACTCTTGTAAGTATTCGAGAACTATATGGCTGATGGTACATGCGGGATAAAGAGTGTTGCTAACATTATGCAGGGCTCGAGACGATGCCAGGAGATGTCGATATCAACAACGGGAATATGTAAGAGTGTCAGGAAGACCCAAAGCGGTGTACATCATATGCAAAGATCCTCTCCAGAAGCCGTATAAGACACGGCGCTTCGCGTTGTATACTTTCTCCATAATTCTCTATACAAACAAAGGAATACGTCCGAATATGAAACACGCTGTACAGCCGTCGAACGAACTAGCTAATTAACGTAGCATTGTGAACATTCGCAATGTTTGACATGTTCACAAACAATGTCTTGCACATCCCGAACTGTCTGAACTTCTATATCTGACCCTATCCCACAGTATACGCACGCACTCAATTATCAATTACCGGCTTACATACGCCACTTCAGGTTATTCGCGATCACTATGGTCGTCATCGCTGATCTCCAGAAGCAGCTTTCTTCTCTCTTGGCACAGGCGCACGCGCAGGAACTGAAGCCCCACGATTTCTTACCGCGAGAAGTGCAGGCCCACTTCGACAACACCGAAGATTTGGCGACAGCACGGGACTATATCAAGGAGGTGGACGGGCAGAAGCACGTTCTGACCGAACGCAATGAAGCTTTGCAGAAGGAGCTCAAAGACGCGAAGCAGGCCGTGGAGGACCTACTGGCCGATCATCAGGCGCGTTTGGTCGATCTGAAGCAAGCGGAATACCATGTTAAATTCTACAAAGATCTTATGGACGCGGCGGAAGATCGAGCAAGCAAGTACCAGCAAAAGTGGCAGGAAGCTCTTGCTGAACAAATCGCGGCCGACGAGGCCGAGAACAAAATTTTTCGATTAAAGAGTGAGCTTGCGGACAGCCAAACGACTATCACGAAGCTGATAGAAGAGAACCGCGGCATGACAAAGATCTTCGACACTGTGCGCGAGAAGGACCTCCGGACGTTAGAGAATAATGAGATGAAGCTTCTAGAGATGACAAAGACGATCCGAGACACGAATGAGCGGTACAAGAAGCTCGAAGATGAGAGCGAGCGGTTCGAGCAAACGTACACTACAATAGTTGAACAGATGGATAGCGAAACCGTCAACTGCGCCGACGCCATCAACAAGACTGCGCTCAAACTCGAAAAAGCACAATCGGCAATCCACAGGAACAATCGGTTGCGCATGGCGACGGTTTCCGAAATCCAGCCACTGCGACGCTTCTACGACCGCTGCTTCAATGCCCTCCTCATTCATCAAACAGTACTCGTGCAACTATTTGGCATCCATCGTGATGAAGTCATCTACTCCCCGGACACCCTGGAGGCTAATCTGAAGTCCGCCACGAGTGAGCTTGAGACGTTCCGTGTCATGCGTGATACGGTGGAGTTGGAGGGTATTGAATGTGACGAAGTTCGCCACCAGTTGAATGTACTCGCGGTGTCGGCTAATCGCATGCACGAAACTCTTGGAGCTATTGCTGGGGAAGTCAAGCGCTTTTTGACAGCATTGGATGAGTCGCCGTCTAGACTCGCTGTGATGCGATACAAATATGTTAGGCTGCTACGCGGCTAGGAAGTCAGTTGGTAAATTAATGCTTGTATCAACGTAGAGAAATCCAGATAGTCTCTAAAAGCGTCTTTCTCGTGTTGGGCTGCTAATTGACACTGAGATCTGTTATACAAATATACACAGAACTTGATTTCCACCTCACATAAGCCAAGATTGATATATTAGTATTCGATTAGCCTACTCCGCGACATTTATGCAACAGAACTCATCATGGTTTCACAATGTTCCAATTTCTCAATTTTCGGAGTTTTGCGTGACACACTCCATTTCGAAGCGATTCGAACGCCCTCTTCTTTATCTGTTAACAACGTCGTGTTGGAGCTCGACGTGCTAGTCAGAAACCTTCTTACTTATACTGGTTCTGGCCTTTTGTCATTCTTCTCTTTTACCCATCACCCATCACAGAACACACCATGCGTTCCAAAGGCGTCCTTTCCAAGCGCAAGGCCGACGGTCTGGACGACGCGGAGGTTGATCCAGAATGTAAGAGGCCCACATCCAAGGAGTGCATGGCCGTCCGGGATGCGCAGAAGGATACGCAGAAGTCTGTTGTGCGGGCGAACTTCCTTGACTATCCTATCCCAGACCACAAAAAGGATGAATCCTATGCAAATATGCTAGGTAAGTACGATACCGTCTTAGATGCTGTTGAAGACGATTCAGATGTCTCTGAATATGTGAATGAGGTCGAGTATGGGATATCTGGAAGGCCTAACACGCAGGATGAGAACGAGTGGGTCATCTGGACGCGTGATAACAACTTCCCTGATACCTACGGCACTCACTCCACGACTAGCGAGCAGTTGCCGCATACCCAGGTTGCGAAACTCTTCGAAAAGAAGTTCAGCCGCGGCATTTCGTGGCAGTCGATGCAAAAGCGATATTTTAAGAACATCAAGAAGTACTACGAGGACAACCCGGCGTATCCACAGAACATTATCTACGCCCCTAAGGCGAAAGCCCCGAAACCGAAGCCAACACATAAATCGCTCGTGAAGAAGGCGCAGAAGCAGACTAATGAAGCATCGGCACAGGCGAGCGAGATCTCCATTGCGCGAGTAGTGAATGCTTCCACAACACAGGCTGGATCTAGCTCACCTGCGACCGTTCGTAATAGCAATCTACCCCCGGCGAAGGAGCGTCGCCTACGTGGTGGTACATATTGGCCGCCACGGGAATCTGTGGAAGCCGCCGGCTTGAACGCGTACATCGACTCGACCCGACAGGTACCCGCGTCGGCGATGCATCCAGTCGATATACAGATCCGGGTTGTTGATCTCGAGGAGCGTGCCTTGGGTACTGTGACCATCCCGACCAATGATCTTCTGGCGAGCTCAGGCTTCTACAAAAAAGAGCGTGAGACTTCGTTGGTGTCGGTGATTCAAATCAAAACGAAGTCCATGCGAATCGTGCAACGCTATGTACAATGCATCTCGCCGATCTCGCTATCAAAACTGCCGCAGTACGACTTCTTTGTGACCGGAGATTGCAAGGCGGACGGTCACATCAACTTCCGAGGCACATGTACCCTCATTCATTGGGACCTTGAGGCACTCTTCGATCTTTATCTGCTGGCCACAGAGTTTCAGGATGACTGCGTTCGCGACTTGGTGCTGGACCTTTGGTACCATCAATTCCGATCAGGCTATGTACATGAGCTGAGTTCTGATTTTCTTGACTCGCTTTATCAACTTGCACCGAACGACTCTAGAGCTCGAGATTTCTGGGCCATTGCGTGTCATGGGTATGGCGTGTCTGAGCGTATCTGTAACCCCGAGATTGGTGAAGACTGGTGCTCAGCGATCGTAGATCAGTTGCGCAACACGATCCACGACCATGCAGATATCCACTACATACATCTTCTGCTCGATAAGATGGAAGTATTCTGTAGTCGTTTCCACCGACACTCCAAGAACACTCCCTGTAGTCTCGAACGATCACAAGATTTCGACGTCGATTTGCTACCGGACTACTTCGCCATCGCGTGGCGCGTGCTCCCTCAAGTGATTAGATATGGACCTTCAAGTACGGAGGTGGCAGGTGAAATCGCTGTAGACTTTCGCGACCAGCACATGACTTTGTCACGTTGCTAAGGTGCTGGCATAGCATGACTTACGTTCACGGTCACATTTGAAGCTTGTATTCCCTGCACATGCTCTTCTTTAGTTAGGCTTCAACGTGCTTGAAAATAATTTGAATGTTCTTTCAACCCTTGATACTAATTATGCTCTAGTCGCTTGGTCCAAAGCCAACTAAAACTTTGTCCGCTTTGGTGCTCCATTTCTTCGACAGGCCGTACAGCTCGTGCATCGTAGGATTCTCGAGCTGGCCTTGAAAGCGAACGATATTTGGGCTGCCGTCGTGAACGAGAACAGTTATAGGTTGACAGTTGAAATATTGAGTACAGACGCGTCATCGATGCCAAATTACTGCTTATGTAACAAGTTTCCTTATCGCAGGTCGCGCGAAGCTTCGGCCCGATGCTGCTCGCTCATCACGCCCACCTTCGTTGCAGCGCCCCAAAAGCTCGCATTTCACGGCAGCGCAAAAGCGACTGACCACAAATTGGTGTCATGGGTCTCCGACCAAGTCCCCATCAGCATCGAATCGTATAATCGTCTCACCCAGGATGCCGAAAACTGTGGAGCCGCCATTAACCGGAAGCCGAAGCGGCAAACCAACACCAAAGGAGCGAGGTACAATATTCTACTCTTCAAACACTCCTACGATTGAAACTCAAAAACCTAGGATGCTTTCAGTGCTCTCGCCGTCGCATTGTGTGCGACAAGACTGAGCCATCATGTGGCAAATGCATCAAGAAAGGCATCGCGTGCTCGGGAGTGAATCGTATACGCTTTACCGAGGGCGTCGCGAGACGGGGCAAGCTGAAAGACTGTAAGATTCCAGACATCAGCAACGATGGCGCATCGCATCTGCCATCGAAAACGTCGTTCCCTACGATCAGGTGGAACGATGAGAGGAAGAGGGGGACCAAGCGAAAGAAGGAAGATATGGAACGAGATACTACCCGAACGAGAGCGAAAGAATCCGCGCATGACTCCAATCAAAGCAACTCTTCACCGACCACGTCAAAAATGACAGGACAGCTCTACACGCCGTCAGATATCGTTGGCTCACAAGCGCAACTTTTGCATGGTCCAAGCGCGACTTCTGAACTCGACGCGTCGACTTCAGAGCTCGACGCAATTTCAGGGCTCGAGGACGACGTTGAGGAGATCAATCGTGTCGAAGATGCAATGTTGCAATGTTTCCTGACACGCCAGAATCTGCAACGATGGCTACCACCACTCACCGCCGAAGCCCGCATGTTGTTCTCTTACTTCTCCGCAGCTATCGCCCCTGTGATGGTTGTGTTCGACACCGTTTCAAACGGCTACCGCGAGCTCATCCTGCCTATGGCTTTTGAGGACGAGGTGCTTCGTCGAGCCGTGGGAGTCGTCGCAGCCCAGCATCTTAGCCGCGAGCGGCCGGAGATGAGGGATGCTGCAGAAGCTGGCCGCGCCGCTGTCATTTCTCGCCTGAGGAACGACGCATTGTCTGCTACTGAAGATCAGATCTTTAGCAAATTCACTTGGGCAACGCTAGTTGTATTGCTCGTAGGCGAGACAGTTACAGGTAGTGAGGATTACAGCTTCCTAGTTCAAATGCTACTGTGTCTATCAGCAAATAGCAGGGCTGAGAATGGAAACACAGCGGTCTCAAGATTTCTCCAGACACAGACAAATATGTAAGCCCGAGATACTACAGTATCAAGCTTCCGTTACTAACAAGACCGCAGGTTTGAGCTCCTTGGCTTACCACTACTTGGAGAGCATACCGGTGTTTCGGCCATCGAAAGATCCTTTGAATCATGGCAAGACTGGTTGACATGTGAAAATTTTCCAGCTGATTCTGAAAACTATCGCATCATCGACAAGATACGGTTGTGTTTCGCCGCTGCATGTACCATTTACACCCGGCGTGCGACAAGCGAGGACGTTGAGTTTTCATCGGAAACGCGCTCACAGTATTCTACTCTTCAAGCTTCGACAATCCAAGGTCTCATCGGACGCCTCTCTAATATTCCACCACATACGGACGGAGCGCATGCTTTGGTGTGGCCGTGTTTTGTAGCTGGCGCAGAAGCATCTGACCCTGATCAGAGAGCTTTCTTCGTCAACTATATGGAGAGCATATACGCCCGCACAAAGTTCCGCAACATTCCGGTGGCTGTGCAAAGCTTGGAGAATCTTTGGGCAAGCAAAGGAGAGAAGAGGTGGACTCAAAATTTATCAGAATACTCAAAAGTTCTGGTCATGTGAAAATCGGCCGCTTTTGATTATGATCTATTCCAGCAGTCCGGCCCTCGAGATTTCGGCGACCTTGTTCAATCGACAGTATCCAGTCTTGGTCCCTGATAATGCCTCCGAGCATGGCAGAACCAATTAAGAGCTGCAAATGCCGCCATGACGCCGATAACCACACTCGCGTAGTCTAGAAGGTTATGTTAGTGTGGACGATCATACCGAGAATTACGGCAAACTCACTCATGTTACTTCCTGCTACTGGCATCGCGACCGGGAAGCAATAGAATACAAGTACGAAGATCGCGAAGCCTACGGTTACAATGTTCGCCGTCCAGCCCAACAAGGAAGGCAGCCTGAAGTATCGATTTTGTGGCAACCACACAGATGATCGCCCCCGATACATCAACAATACCGCTGGCATAGCATAGGTGAGATGCTGCAGAATCAAACCGGTGCCAATGAACGCATTGAATGCCGATGATGATCCGAGATAAATGCAGCCGATCACGAACATGATGGCATAGTTAAAGATCAGGGCGGCGATGGGCACCCCCTGCGCCGGGCTGATTTTGTTGAGCCAACGGCTACCAAACATGGCGTTATCGCGGGCGAATGACCATGTCAAGCGCGAAGCTGTTTGTTGAGCACCGTTAAGCGCAAACAAAGCCATCATCAAGAGACAGACGAGGAACACAGTCGCAGCGGTGTCTGAGCGCGTCGCTTGCCGCCAGATCTCGTATATCGGAACACCTGCGTAAACAAATTAGCCACGCTACAACCCTACGAGAACACTTAGGACATACCAGTTGGTGTCGATACTACAGCTTCGAAATCGTTCGTAGAGTATACCATGACGATGGCGAAGATGAATGACGTCAAAAATCCGATGGTAATGGTGCTCATCAACGCGCGCGGTACGACTACCGCTGCATTCTTACATTCTTCCGCAAGATGTATTGCGCCGTCGATACCAGCATACATGTAGTTCGGGTTTATAAGGCCGGTGAGGAAGGCGATGGAGTCGACCCAGCCACTCTCGTTGAGGAATGTTGTCCACACCACCTCTGCTGGCTGGAAATTTGGGGCTGTACGGGCGAGACTTGTTATCACCAGGGCGACAAAGCTGCTTATGGAGAGGACGACTACGATGAACCATGTCAGCAAGCCGACTACGCACAGTCTGGTGTCACTTACAGCCCACATCGTGGATCCACATCGAGCGCTTCAGGAGGTATATGTTATATACCAGGATCAGAAGGTTCGCCGCCTGATACAAGAGAAAAGCGTGCCACGTCTCTGCAACGTAGCTGGGATTAAAGAAGGTCGCCATGCCGATGATCTGCTGAGGGACGATGATGGCAATGCCCGCGCAGGTAGCGATCCAAGCGAAGACATTAGTCGCGCCGCAGCAGTAGCTCTGTAGCAGAGTCAGCATACTGCCCAAAGACGCAGATTCCACGGCTGCGAGACTCACCAATCCTCTACTCCAACCTTTTGGCGCCAGAATGCTCGTCCAATGGTATTGTCCACCCGCTGTAGGATATACGCTCGCAAGCTCCGCCAGAGTCAATGCACATGCTCCGACTAGCACGAACATGATGATGGGGCCGTAAATCAGGATTACGGGACCACCTTGAGCGATGGCGAGGGCGAACGTTGCTGCTATGCCTGCCCAGCTATTGCACATCACCCAGCCGGCAGAAATGGTCTCGAATCCGGACATGGCCCGCGCATCCTCAGATTGTACATTGAGGCCTGCGAGGTGGTGGGATAGATCCCGGACTTCTCCTTCGTCGGTTGTCGTATCTGTGGCAATGTTTGGTTAACTGAGACTTCTTGGTGAACGGGTGAGGACTTGGCTTACGGCGCTCAAGGTCCGAGAAGGACTTTATGTCTTTGATCTCCGGCATCTTGTTCGTCGGTATGCGTCTCGTACAAGGGTAATCAATTCGACCTGAGTCTTAATTTCAAAACCGCGACCTTGCGTTTCCTTTTGAGCACGGCGCGCCAGACAACGCGTACACCAACCGTCAATGTTCTGTCCGATAGCGATTCCTAGATACGCCTTTCTATTATCGTTATCGCTACACAGATCCAAGCACCCTCCAAGCACGCGTCTAGATGTTGTCGGCCAGCATCGCCCCTTGCCTGATTCGGACGGTAAAGTGAGAAAATGCCCTGGTCGTAGTGTCGGGCAATCGGCGGTACCTCGTGTGTTCCGTTGTGCGCACGGGTTCCGCGCCGCGGCTGGAGCATGGTGGTGGGGTAGCAGGCGATCAAGCAGTTATCAGCCGTGCAAACAGATTCAGCATCGCTTATCACCTGTTGAACGTACAGTTAAGGATCCCCATATCTGTTTAGCCGAGTTTTGGATTTGCAAGGCGACCCGCAAGCATAGGATCGGGTTTTCTCACTTTAACAGCCGAATGCGGTCGACAAGATCCCTATCTTCAAGACTTGGCTACGCGAGGGTTCCGCGCCGTAGTGGGGACGGCCAGAGCACGGCTGTGAGATAGCAGGCGATTCAGCATTGCATTTACTAATAGCGTGCGAACAGGCTTAGCATCGCCTATCATCTGTCGAACCTCTAGCGAAGATTCCCCATATTTGTTTAGCTGGCTACGCGACCTGAAAACATAGGTTTGGTGTTTCTCACTTTAGTAGCCGAATGCGGTCGCCAAGACCCCCGCTCGCGAGAGGTTGCTTGTTTGCATGGCTTGAGCACGAGAGTTTATTTACGGCCACAGTTACGATAAGGTAAGGGACACAGATCTTTTCGCATAGCAAATCTCACTTTACTGTCTATATGTGGTAATGCAGCCGACCTGAATGCGTAATCTTCCTCCCGAGCCCTCCCGAGTGGAGACCGGAAGATTAAAGCAATCTTTGGACGACTGCAGTCATGCTCGCTTGACTGTGGAATCTATAAGATGCCTGGCTATGTACTCTGATGTTTCTCTCTGAAATCACCCCTCCTATGATCCTCCAGTCTCCTTGGCGATCTATTCTCTCATCAATATGACTTCCCGCGACGGCTTCTCCTGGACACCTACCGACGGCCTGAAACCCGGCGTGCCATCCCTCGGCGTCATCTCTCCGTCCTCAAACATCATCAGCTCACAAGTTGAGTACGATGTCGTCGTGATTGGCGCTGGGTACTGCGGCTTAACAGCTGCTCGCAACGCCGCGCTCGAAGGGCTCAAAGTCCTGCTTCTAGAGGGCCGTGATCGAATTGGAGGTCGATCATGGTCAACCAACATCGGTGGCTACCCGTTCGAAATGGGTGGTACGTGGGTCCATTGGGGACAGTCGAATTCGTGGCGCGAAATCATGAGGTACCGAATGGAAAAGGATGTGGAGATGAGTTTCGATTTTGAGAAGGGCGTAAAGCACTTTGAATTGAACACACCGGAGGGCAGTGTTACTATGAGCCACGACGACGAAGTACGCGAACCGGACTCTGCTCAAACTCATGTACCATACTAATACAAGATCAGGATGAACTCCTCGCTTCCGCCCTCAAGAAATTCACAAACGTCGACGGCGTTTATGGCCGCAAGACAATCCCGCTCCCACATACCACTTTCCACGTCCCCTCTTCCGTCCCTCTAGACTCCCTCTCCGCGCTCGACCGCATCAACGAAATCGCAACCACACTATCGCCACAGGAACGCGTCGTCCTCGAAGCCTCAATATTACTTGCCAGCGGCGGAACCCTCGAAACAACTTCGTTCCATGAATTCATGCACTGGTGGGCCATGTGTGGCTACACGTACCAAGGCTGGCTCGATATGCTCATAACCTGGAAATTCCGGGATGGGCAATCTACCTTTGCCCGCCGCTTCTTCGACGAAGCACTAGCAACACAACGCTTATCGTACGCTTTCAACACGCCTGTGCAACACATTTCATCTACACCATCTGGCGTACAGATCACTGCACGGTCTGGTACCACGTACTCCGCCCTCCGCGCAATCTGCACAATCCCGTTGAACGTATTGTCGGATATCAAATTCACCCCACCTCTTCCTGCAGGTAAACAAGCAGCGATTGTAATCGGCCACGTCAACCAGACTGTCAAAGTGCACGCCGAGATCAGCAACAAGGACCTGCGGTCCTGGACAGGGATCACGTATCCACACAACGAATTACACTACGCGATCGGCGATGGCACAACACCCGCGGGTAATACGCATGTCGTGTGTTTTGGCGGTCAGAATAAACATATGGATCCTGAAGTCGATGTGGATAGGACGAAGAGGGCTGTCAGTAATCTGTTCGATGCTGGGCACTATGATGGACAGAATGTGCAAATTGAGCGCCTAGTATTCCACAATTGGAGTAAGGATGAATTCGCAAAGGGAGCATGGTTCTTTGCGCCGCCGAAACTGCTAAGTGAGCATTTGGATGATATGAGAGGGCGGCATGGGCATGTCATCTTTGCGAATTCGGATTGGGCGCTTGGCTGGCGGAGCTTTATTGATGGGGCTATTGAGGAGGGAGAAAGAGCCAGTGTAGAAGTTAGGGAAGAGGTCGAGGGGCTAAGGGCTAGAAAGGTCAGGTTGTAAGCATTTTGTTAGGAGATTCTTGGTTTATCCACTTTTTAGACATAGAATTTAAACTATTAGTTTACGCAAGTCGGTTAACTCGGCGATTTCCTCTTCTCTTCCCACAAATCACCACAATCCGAAAATCATAAGCTCAAATCTGGCGCGTAGTCCAGCGTACATGTACAAGACAGCCCCCAACTTCCTTCCAACCAACATTCACACCCCCGTTATTCCACATGTCTTCTTCTTCAACGCGCCAGCCAGAGCCAGCGTCATCAATGAAAAAGATACATTCGCGTCAGCCCAAAAAAGTGCAATATGAGCGACACTATGTCCCACGGTCCCATCCAACACAGTCTTCAGGAAGCGCGGGACTAAGTCCAAAAATACAGTAACGGTGAAGATGGCTAATGCGCCACGGGTTCGAGGTGTTACCCTGCGAAAGAACAGATACTACATCAGATCAAAGCCATAATGGCAAAGAGAAGATGGAGAAGAAAATGAGAGCGAGGGAGATCGGGTATTTATACTGGGTATTGAAGTTCAGGCAGATGCGGCACGTGATGATGGTGTCTGGCGGACACTGGAACAAAGTGGAGATGAGGGTGCGAGAGGTTAGGCTTCTACCACACGTGATGTAGCAGCCTAATATACGAGAAGTGACAGCGGTCGTGAGCACCGTATTGCGTAGCTGTCGGGAGACTGAGCTGCCGCGAAGTGCTGCACCTGAGCCAGTTATCGGAGGCGCTGTATGAAGAATCATCGTAACCTTAGTCCAGTGATGCGCAGCGTTCACAATACCTTTGGCAGAAGTAGCTTGCTTTGGAATGATGTTCTTGGAGCTCAGATGAACGACTTTCGCTTTAACTCCAACCCGTGGGTAGCGACTGCCGTATTGTCGATCCCGCTAACGGCCAGATGGTTGCAACAATATTATAGACCATAGAAATGCACTAGCCCCAGAAGCTCTGTCACGGCCTCAAACGGCGGATGAGCGCCAACAATACCACAGTTTGGCCTTATCGATAAGGTGTGACGTGGCAGAATCGGGACCGCATGCAAGCCGTTCAGCCTTGCTGCGGCCGCATCCCCTCAGCCTGACGCTCTCCCTTCAGCTTCTCTGCCCACAATGTCACCGTTCTCTCACCTCACTGCTTCTTCAGACGCATCTACTATACATGTTGGCTTCTTCCCAACATGGACCCGCTTAGTGCCACTGCTAGCATTATCGCTATCCTTCAGCTCTCGAGCAAGGTCGTCGGATATCTAACAGACGTCAAGGATGCTTCGAGAGAGCGCGCAACGTGCGCTGTTGAGGTCTCGAACCTGCAAAGTCTCCTCCTCAATCTAAGGTTCCACCTAGAGGAGGGACGCGCCAACACGTCGTGGCACACCGCCGTCCGAGCCCTCGCAGTTGAGAACGGGCCACTCGACCAGTTCAAACAAGCGCTAGAAACGCTGCAGTCTAAGATGACAGATAGAAGTCGACTCAAGAAGGCTGGAGATATCCTCACATGGACGTTCAAGAAAGAGGAGGTGGATAGTATAATGGGTCGAATCGAGCGTTTGAAATCGCTAGTTGAGATCGCTTTACAGAGGGACCACTTGTAATCGTTATGCCAGCACTGTAGAGAAGCACTACTTACGTGTACTAGCAAGCTCTCTCAAGCCATAAAAGACGACACTCACGCCATCAAAGACGACACTCACGCCATTAAAAACGACACTCATGCCATCAAATCCGATCTTAACTCCGTTCGGGCACGCGGAGACAACACGGAGCATCGCAAGCTCCTAGAATGGATATCATCTACAGACTACCCCGCCCAACAATCTGACATTATACAGCGAAGACAGGAGGGGACAGGCCAATGGTTTCTAGATGCGCCTGAGGTGGCCACGTGGCTCAGCGAACCCCAGGCAACACTCTTTTGCCCAGGAATCCCGGGAGCCGGCAAGACTATGGTAGCGGCCATCGCGATTGACCATCTATTGAAATCAGTGCAGAACAACTCACATGGAGTCGCTTATGTGTACTGCAACTACAAGGCTCGGGAGGAGCAGGATGTTTCCCGGATGTTGGCAGCCATCCTCGTGCAGCTCGTGCAGGCTCGACCATCGCTAGTAGAACCCGTGGAACGGTTGCACCAGCAGCATGCTAGCAAAGGAACCAGACCATCACCTAATGAGGTCTTCAGCACACTCCAAGATGTACTTGCAAGTTATTCCATCGTCCATATTGTGGTCGATGCTCTGGATGAATGCAAGGACAGCGACGGCACTCGGAGCCAGTTTCTGGCCAAACTCCGCGATCTTCAAGCGGGACAGGATCTTCGCCTAATGACCACCTCGCGTCCCATTCCGGAGATTGTGGACTGGTTCAAAGAAAAGCTGAACCTAGAGGTGCAGGCTAGCAAAGAGGATGTGAGGAAGTTCGTGGCCGGCCAGATATACCGACTGCCGAGATGTATTCAGCGCGACCTTGCGCTACAGGAGATTGTCCAGGAAAAGATTATAGAGGCGGTAGACGGCATGTATGCTCTTCCTGGCCAACTTGTGATGTGACGGAGACTTACGCGCTCTTAGGTTTCTTCTCGCTCGCCTCCACACTGATTCGCTGCTAGACAAGAGAACGGCAAAGGATGTGAAGTTAATGCTAGCTAAGCTCACTAAAGGCTCCGACGCACTCGACGAAGCATACAAGGAAGCCATCCAACGCATAGAAGGCCAGCTAAGCGGGGATTACGAGCTGGCCAAAAAAGTACTGTCGTGGATCACGCATGCAAAAAGACCGCTCACCACAATGGAGATGTGTTGTGCTCTGGCAGTAGAGCCGGACGAGGTGGAGCTCGATCCCGAGAACATACCTGATGTCGAGGACCTATTATCCGTGTGTGCTGGACTGGTCGTTGTTGATCAAGAAAGCGCTATTATCCGTCTTGTCCATTACACCACTCAAGAATACTTCGAGCGTATCCGAGACTCGTGGGATCCAGGCGCTCCACTACATATTGCCTCGACATGCCTGACCTACTTGTCATTCAGCATATTCAAAACTGGCAGCTGTTCCTCTGACAAAGAGTTCAAAAAGAGGCTTCAGGAAAATGGTTTCTTAGACTATGCTGCCAAGCACTGGGGTGAGCATGCGTCAACAGTGGAAGATCAGATATGTGGGCTAGCCTGCTCATTTCTTTCCCACGACAAATTAGTGTCTTGCGCTGTACAGGCACTCTCATGTTCTACGTATGGGTATAATCATAGTCAGCGTTATCCCAAGGACAGTACTGGTTGTCATCTTGCAGCACATTTTGGATTGTTGAATGTATTAGAGGTTCTGCTCCCGAGCCAAACGGGAGAATTAGCGATGGCGTTGAAAGAAAGGAACAGCTATGACCAAGATGTTTTATACATCGCGGCAGAACATGGACATCATAAAATGGTGAAGCTGCTGCTGGACAAGGGCGCTGACGTCAACGCGCAGAGTGAACAGTACAGCATCAACGCACTCATGGCAGCTTCATTGGAAGGCCACGAGCAGATGGTGAAGCTACTGCTAGACAAGGGCGCCGACGTCAACGCGCAAGCACAGGGTGGAGACTTTAGCAACGCACTCCAGGCGGCTTCAATCCAAGGCCGCGAGCAGATAGTGAAGCTGCTGCTAGACAAGGGCGCCGACGTCAACGCGCAGGGTGGATACTACAGCAACGCACTCCAGGCAGCTTCATTAGGAGGCTACGAGCAGATAGTGAAGCTACTACTGGACAAGGGCGCCGACATCAACGCGCAGGATGGATACTACAGCAACGCACTCCAAGCAGCTACAGTTGAAGGCTATGAGCAGATGGTGAAGCTACTGCTAGATAAGGGCGCCGATGTCAACTCGCAGGGTGGATACTACAGCAACGCACTCCAGGCGGCTTCAGCTCCAGGCTACGAGCAGATAGTGAAGCTACTACTGGACAAGGGCGCCGATGTCAACGCGCAGGGTGGATACTACAGCAACGCACTCGAGGCGGCTTCAATTCGAGGCCACGAGCAGGTAGTAAAGCCACTGCTAGACAAGGGCGCTGACGTCAACACGCAGGGTAGATACTTCGACAACGCACTCGAGGCGGCTTCAGTTGAAGGCCACGAGCAGATAGTAAAGCTGCTGCTAGACAAGGGCGCTGACGTCAACGCACAGGGTGGAGACTTCGGCAACGCACTCTAGGCGGTCCAATTGACGCAGAAAGACAATCTCTAAAAACAGTCGGTAGGCGAATGCTCCTTCGATATTGAAAGAAAAGATGCCGCACGTATACTGTTCCTGTCGATCGGCTTGGTTTGAAACGATTGTGGCGCGCCGATAGACAAGCTTAGCCGCAAGAGAGCGGACATGTCCATAGACGATGCAGGATGTAGTAGAAAGATCATGCCGGCAGTAACGAACTTTGTTTTTGCCTTTAGGCAGCATTACACGTGTTGAATTTGAACTGTGGATCATCTTGTGGTTGACAACCAGAGTTTCAATACCGCCCAACAATGATGAAGATTGCCGAGGATCGTTCAAAACTGTTCTGCAGTTGAGCTCATTCGACTTTCTTGTGGTACTAGGCATAAGTTTTGTACATGGCCCCCGCACGACAGGGGTTTCCGCAAAGTTCTCTCTAGCGAGCACTAGCTTACACCGTAGATTTTCTTTATGATATGTTATAAAACGGGCTTTTCAAGCGGATTCTATTGTGCTACTGACCTAGCAATTATCAAACGTGGCGGTAGACAAATGTAGATTTTTGCTGTGGTAGAGACCCCTGTCACGCGCGGACCATGCACATCATTTATGCCTGGTACGTACCACACCACAGTAGTGAGTCAGGTAATCTAGGATACCACCACACTTGCCTTCATCTCTTTAGTGGTATAAGTTATCCATTCGGAAGCTTTGACCGTACAATGCACATCTCTTACTGTTCAATTATTTTTGTTCTAGCACGTTTATTGTATACAAACTCTACTGTGTCTTGTGCGGATTCTTTATGCAAACACAAGAACCATTTCCAACGAAGAACTCGAGTATAAATTAGTCATCCATCCATTCTGTTCTCCCAACACCACCACCACCACCTTCTACAGTGTGCTCTACAGAGCTACTCACAATCTTCTTCGCTCGTCCCCCTCTATCTTCTATCATAAAAAGAGGTAATGCCGGCTACCGTGCGTCCTGCTAGCCACCCGGCCCGAGAATGGTCGACTAAACCCGCAACGTCGGCTCATACTCTGCTCCAGGCTTCTTGCCCCACAGAGTCTAGTCGATGCAAGCGAATCGTCCAGTCTTCATTCACCGACTTGACTAATGCCAACATCTGTGCCTCCTCGAACGGCTTTGTTCGGGCGGTTTACGACGCCTACAGCCATCACCATCACCTATCCATCCGGCCCGAGGATGTCTGGTTTTCCATCTTGACCCAGCTTAGCTTCCACATCAACGCTCACCCCGAAGAACTTCGATCTTCCTTCGTCGCCCACAAAGACCAGGAGAAGCTCGTCGTTTACGACGTTGGTACTATCGAGACTGTCGACTTGGGTAGATTGGCCGTGTCGCTTACCCATGAGATGGACAAACATCTGGTTGACTCAGACCTCCACAACTGGATCATGCCAAGCTTCACCACCACTACTACTACCGACACAATCACCGCCGCCATCATAATGATGGGTTCGATGAAAAAGTATTTTACGTACAGCATGTCTTTGATGTGCGGTATTCCCTCCGTCACCCTTCTGGGAGAAAAGGAGGACTGGGTCAACATACGCCGCCGCCTCGATAAGCTGCCTCAATTTGGCAAAGAGCCTAAACAATTTTCCCTCTTGCTTTCCCCCGTTCTTGACTACTTCATCCGGTCTTTCGAGAACGTTGATGATCCTAAGGTTGTCGAGTTCTGGTCAAAGGTCGCCGACCGACGCTACGGTGGCTCAGGTTCCCCGTCCCTCTCGGGCTGGATCACGGCCTTTTGCTTTTGGGATGACGAGGGCAAACTGTTGTATCGTAAGCCCCAGACCGATATTCCTGCCTGGAGCAGCGACCGGGGATGTGATCTAGATGGTACGTTGTTTCATCAAGTCGACACAGACAAAATCCCCGACGCTTACGTGTCCGTACCGGTCGTGGTCGACGACAACGGACATGAATTCAAGACCAGAATGGTCGCCGGCTTAGTAGGGATTGCGGCCTCGAGCAGCGGAGAGAAGCCGGACACCACCAATAACCATAAAGACTCGGTTAGAAGTGGGGTTGCGGAAGCAACGTTCAAAGATGTAACACCCGTGGTGGGCGATGTCACGGTACTAGACTCGCTGCAACCCGTCGCCGGCTGGTGGATTTACGAATTGGCGGATTAGTGTTAGTCTTGGAATTGTGGATAGCCCGAGCAGAATGCGTGTACCAGTTCAATTGACCTGGAAACATTGAAGGAGAGGACCGCGGGAAATTTCACTTGATCGTCTAGGTAGCTAGGGACATTACAACTCAAATAGCATTCTTTTATTTTCTTTTGGAAGAGGTCCTTGGGAGCGGCACAATTACTGCGAAGTACGTGACTGACTCTTCGATGTACAAATGTACTGATAGATTTCACCTCACTAATATGCTAGGTAGATCTTACAAGTGCTAAATACGTCTTCGACACATTACCAATCATATTTTTCATACTCAACACTTCTCCACTCACACATCCTCCGTAATTCAGGCTCGCTACCATACAGCACGCTCACAAACACCCTGTCGCATACAAAATCTGGCTCTGAATGCACAGGACTATCTTCACGTCCCCAGCTAAACCGAACGACCTCGCCGTCGCCAAGTCGAACCCGACTTGTGTCTTTGAACTCAGCAGCTAGCCAATGTCGCAACGAGCTATCCGCCTTCTCTATATCTTCTGCCGTGGGCGCCGTACCAGGTATCCCATGCCACCAATAGTGCTCTTTTTCCCTTCGCTGATAGGTGCTGAACACTTGTGCATCGGGATGCAGCATAAGCGTACGCGGCCCAAGTAATGAGAGTGCATACTTGCTCCGCACCTCGTCTTCGCGCCCTGAGTCGCAGGAAAACATGCGTCCGTCTTGATGCCATCTTGGGACTTTGAACGCACCGTTTGGCTTTGTGATGCGGATTGTGAGCCAGCAAGCCGCCTTTTCCTCCGCTTCGCCGATGCAGTCATTTTGTGTGGCCTGTATGAAAGAAGCGATCGTAGATGTGACTTCTAGCTCGTCCGCGTCGGTGGTAGAAGCCAGAAATTGGGCCGCCTCGGAAACAAGCGATGACTGGACTGGACCGTAGTAGCTGAAAGTTGATGGCCGTGTTGCGGATGTGATTTTTGGGATAGCGATGGGTATTGGAAGAACTGCGCATGGTGGTTGAAGAGGCATGTTGGGAAATGTGGATGAGCAGGGTGGTTGTGGAAGCCTAATCTCCTCAGAACACTTCAGGTGTCTGGTCTAGTACCCGGCTGCGAGGGGCGGTGCGGAATACGAAGGCGCTCGTATTTTCTTAGTCACCCATCCGAGGGCCCGAAAACCACGAATCTGGCCGAACTCGTCAACCCTTCGTCCCTGCCCCCAAACACCGAATTGGTCAAAATGGAGCTTTATGGCTTACACCCCGAATTTTTGGGACCGCCATCCGCCCATCAGCTCCTCTGCTCGAGCCTGGCAGCAATGATATACACCAACACGCTGCGGATACCCAGAGGCTCTTAAGGCTAGAACACGTTTAGCTACATACTAGAGGAGTCACATTGGTAGACGTAATGGAAGGCAACGACGACACCGAGAGCTATTGTTGGTGATCCCACCAGAGCGACGCAGGTGCCAAAGGTATACTTCACTTCTTTTGCCTGAATGCTGATCTGTTTGCCATGGTAATGATTTGTACTTCAATACTTGCGTGAAGGGGATATGTTCATCATCGCTTTGCGTGAATTGGATCTGTTTGCTCGATCTTTATCGTGTGCCGCCAAGCGAAAGGGTGGGCTGAGGTCGAGCGTCACACATGGGTTCAAAAAGGGGTTGCATATTGATCATCCAATCCTCGCGCTCCTTGAACGAGATGAACGGCGATGTGAGATCGGCTGAGGCGGGATTGGAAAAGGACGGTGTGTTAACGAAGTTACATGAGGTAGTGTTCCGGTTGAACGAGACTATATGCTGGTGGTGCCCTGAGCGTCTTTCGTTGTGTTCCAACAGTACATCTCATCTACTCTCGATTTCAGTTCCTTCGTCTTTCTTCTTGTCTTCCCTTTTTTCTTTCCCCAGGCCCCTCGCCATCTCCTGCGCCATCTCCTCCGCCATCTCCTTCTTCCTCGAACCCGGTATTGCTGGATCTTGCATATTTCTCAGAAATGTTACTTGCTTATCGAAAAGCTGCCACTCAGCTGACTCATCCTGCTTCTTCTGCCACGTTTCCGGCATATATTTCCGGGCCCTCGGCTCGGAGAGACGATTATACATGGAGTCGTATGCTCGCGTCGAGAGGGCGGAAAGTATCTGTCGTGTAGCGCTGCGGGACTTTTTGGAGGGCGTGGGAGACGTTCGTTGTTCCGGGGTGGAGGATGAGGGGGCGGTGGTGGTGAAGATTAGATCGGAATGGGGAGATTTGCTGCTCATGATTGATTTATAAGTTTGGATCGAGGGGTGGGGTAGGATTTGCTTTGGGGCCTGGTGCTGGTGCTGGTGCTGCAGGTGTGATGTGGCGACAGTGTTTGCTATCGGGGGAGTGTTTACGATGTTAAGAGCTGCACGAGGTATGTGACGGCGTAGATACTCATATAAGGCCTTATTTATGTGGATAAGGGCGAGTGCGTGACTGGCCGATGATCAAGTCACAGCCGCAGTGACCCCACAAAGACGTATATAAGCGAACACAAACAATGCTCATCCTCTTCGACAATGGTCGCGGTAAGAACTGAAGGGGCGAACGAAGGAAATGCCGGTACGGAATGCGCAGATAGAGCAGTGGATTAAGGTAGATAGGACAAGGTGAGAATGGGGTGAAACATCGCGTTTGGAGCGTTCAAAGAGGTGTCTAGATCTTCCGTCGATTTAGCTTCTTGGATTCATGGAAGGAGTGAACTTGAGTCTTTGTTCTCATTGTGGGTTAGTCGTAGCGTGTGTATAAAACAAAGACGCATCTTATCCATATCACCCGCAGACATTCACCCACTCACTCACCTCGCCCGCCTCTTCAACCCACCCACAAACCAGCTCCACAGGCCAAACATCCGCGACCGCAACTACACTCACAGTCCCAGCAACACACTCTCTATCAAACGCAAACTCAACGACCATAGCCTCCGCCGAACCGCCCCCAACCCACCCACTAAGTCCCACCCCCGCCTCCAAAACGCACTCTGTGAAGACGTCGATGACCGTATCCCCAAGCTAGCAAAGAATATCGATATGCAACCGCCGTCGAACAAGGATCAGGCTAAGGACAAACCGCGCATCGTTGCGCATAGGAACTACTCAGACTACAAGTTCCTTGAGAAGATAAAAAGGGAGTTTGTGGAGGAGATGGTGCAACGAGAGAAAAAGAAAATGGAGGAGGAGAAGGAGAAGGAGGAGGAAGAAGTAGAGGAGGAGGAGGCGTGGGAGAAGGAGGACAGGTACGACAAACATAAGGTTATCGAGAGGGTATTAAAGAAGGGAATGCAGAAGGAGAGGGAGGAGGCGAGAATGGAGAAGGAGAGGGAGGTGATGAGAATGGAGGTGGGGATGGAGAAAGGCAAGGATAAGGTAGGCGGAGCCTCGGAAGCGTACTGGTTTGATGCAAGGTTTTGGCGGCTTTGGTGAAGGCGATGAAGCGGTCGACCAGCTCAGGAGCGCGCGGCAAACCTGCAACATAAGGTAGTTCCCTTTGTACATGTCTACAGTATCTTACACTTTCTCCGGCTATGATATAAACACCCCTCCTCAACTAATGCATCTCATCAACAGCCCCCAGCGCCTCCCCCACCTTCACCTTCATCCCCTGTTCAATATTCCAATGGAATCCGCCCTTTCTCCCCTTATACCCCTCATCCAAACTCGGTCTAGTTCCCTTGGGCGCCTCAAACACCAACACAATCGTACTCCCCAGTTGAAAGCCGCCCATCTCTTCGCCTCTTTTCAACGCATGTCCGCCCAGCACCTGACTCGCGCCTTCGTACGTTGCCTCTGCAAAGCCGGTGTACGGCTCACCACGTGCAACAGCTTCCTCGGCCGCGCGGTCGGCTGCCGTGTCCGTGGTGAGCGAATTGGTGCGCAGCTCGCGATCGAAGTTTACCTTGATGGAGCCGACGTTTGTGGCGCCGACGGGGGTGTAGGAGAAAAAGCCCCAGCGCCAGCGGCCGAGGAGGACGACGCGCTCGTTTAGAGTGAAGAGTCCGGGCATGGTTCGCTGTAGGTATGGCGATACGCTATACAGTTCTCCAGCAAAGTGTCGCCGGCTCTCGACGACCCAGGATACCGGCGAGTGGAAGCGGTGGTAGTCGCCAGGCGCAAGATAGATGACGCAGTAGTACAGCGCGGTCGGGGTTTTGGTCTGAGCGGACGCGGGTGCCCACCATGGACGCTGCGATTCGCTCAGAGCAAGATCGGCGCTGACTTCTGCTTCGGAGGAGGGCTTCGACTTGGTGGCCTGGTCTGTTGGCATCTCCGCGGGCTTCTTGTCTTTCGGCCAGGGTCCGGAGAACAGGTTCGGGAGGGTGTAGGATATGCCATTCACGTTGGCAAATTCTTCGTCGGCGCGCATGACGTCTTCGCCCCCGACTTTGGTATGCTCGTCGCTGGCTTGCTCCCGCGTGTCGGACCCTTCCATGACCTTTGTCGGCTTCGATGGCCTGTTAGAACCCAACAGCGCATCAAGACTGTATGTCACGCCCTTGACCTGCTCGACCTCGCCATGTTCGATTGTGCCGAACTGGATGACCTTGCCGTCGGCGGGCGAAAGGATGGCATTTGGATTAGGGTCAAGAGGACGCACGCCAGGCTTTAGAGTACGGTAGAAGAAGGACGCGAGATTGGGATAGACGTGAAGATCAGGCTCTGACACTTCATCGAGGCTATTCTTGTCAATGTTTGTCACGCGATCAAGAATCGAGGACCTACTTGACGCCGAAGATGAACGAGTACAGCTTGAAGCCGGGGACGCGGAGGTAGTACGGGATGGTGAGCTCATTGAAGCGACCCCATATGCGTGATAGAGCCTTGAGTGGCAGTGTAGACATGATCTGGACCGTCCTACGAGATATGAGTACATGTTATTTCGGCGGGATTGTTGATTGCTGACCATGGACCGCTTGGCCGTATCCTTTCCCGCTTCTTGGGACGACCTTGTTGATCCAGCACCTCTTCTGTGTTATCGCCGCCGCTCTGTGTATGCTTGTCCCTCCGCTGTATCCGGTATAATTGGAACACGCCCAGGAAGCCGACGCCCAGCGCAATTGGGATAGGCTCCCATTTTACTTTGGTATTCTTGAGCGCTGAATTGAGCCGCGATCGAAAGGACTCCTTTTTGTGGAATTGCTCGTACGTCGGCCGTGTAGTAGAGAAGTTGCGCGACGGGGGTGACAAGCGAGCGTATGCGATTCGGGGGGCGCGAGGGCATCGCGTGCGCACCGGGGCGCGGGGGAGTTGGGCGCAGACGGAATGCATTGCTACTCCATTCGAAGATATCAGGGCTGTATCACGGTATAAATGGCGATACGTGCAAAGCATCTGGAGAGCCGTGGGAGGAGTCTGGCCGAGGAGTGTAGAAAAAGCAACTACTCGGTTCGCGGAAGTGACGTACCTCCGCGCCGCTTGGCAAGGCTGAGCTAGTCTACCATAGGTAGTCTACTGTTACTACTACCACCACTACTGCCGCGGCATCAAACGTCTACCGCCGACTCAACCGCCATGTCGCAGTAGACTCACTCGTTCGCCTCTGGGTAGACTCGTTCAAGACCCGCTCAACCTCACCCACCCAGCCACTTACCGTGCCGTGCCGTGCGACGTAGACCTAGTCCTCGGTAGCAACAGCTGTTCGGAGCTCTAAGCGCAACGTATCCAAAGACATACACACAACCTCCACCACCATACACACCCTCGCCGCTACACTCGACAGTCGCTCGCGCCCGACATGGCCGAACCGGGCAACGTGATCAACCTCAAGATCCTCTCGCCCTCCACCGAAGTCGAGGGCGGCGTGATTCTCCCCGACCTGCCCGCATCCACGACCATCAAAGAGCTCCGCCAGAAGATCCAGGATGCAGCGCCCTCGAAGCCGGCGACGGATCGCATGCGCCTGATCTACCGCGGCCGCGTGGTGGCCAACGACAACGACAAGCTCGTAGACATTTTCGGGGTGGAGAGTGTCAGTAGCCCGTCACCGCATGTCAAACCAGGGCTAACAGCAGCAGATCCGTGAAAACAAGGACCAGAGCCTGCATTTGGTCCTGCGCGAGCTCCCAAACACCTCGTTTGCCCCCTCACCAGCTCCGCGCTCGTCAACCGCCCCGCCAAATCCCTTTCGACCAGCGCCAGGCCCGCCGCAGAGCCCGCTGCAGACGAACCCCTTCCGCG